>OGQF01001156.1_pt1 | contig 19525 bp, 13 predicted proteins | sample 1553141 | NCBI WGS metagenome assembly OGQF01 (sample SAMEA2580005, study PRJEB22360) | human gut metagenome | biome: human gut; feature: human-associated habitat; material: faeces | place: Denmark | collected 2008/2010
CATCCATAATAACACTTTCATTTTGCGCCATTTCCCGCTGCTGTGCTACCAAAAACTCTCTCACAAAACCGATAGCTGCCACACTACTTACATGATCAGCCACTTCCATTCCTCGAATACAGCTTTCTACGTTCTCTCCATTCAAATAAGTTTCATAACACTTTAGCTCTTCATTGTATTTAAAACTTATTTTTATTTTATTCAAACACTTACGCAATGCCTCCTCATCTATCTGACCTGCCCCATCTATTAACTTGCATCGCAAAGCTGCCAATGTCACCACACGATACATGGCTCCAGTATCTATATAAGTCAATCCTACACGAGCTGCTATCAACTTAGCTACAGTACTTTTACCCGTGGAAGAATATCCATCTACAGCAACTATCATAAACCTTAACTTTTATCTTAAACTCGACAAAGATATAATAATTTTACGGAAACAATCCATCATATTTGTTACAATAAGATAAAAAAAAACGCGCAACCGATAGCATTTCCCCTTCTATACCTCTACAAGTTTGCAGACATCTATCCATTCTTGCATTTTAGAATATTTTGCCAACTCATCTACTGACAACTCAACAGCACTACTTCCGGTTCCGGCAGCCGGATAAACAATCTCAAAACGCTTCAATGAAACATCCAAATAAACTTTCACCCCCTCTGGTATGACAAAAGGGCACACTCCTCCTGGAGCATGCCCCACATATTTTTCCACTTCATCAAAAGGAATCATTTTAGCCTTTTGATGAAAAAATTCCTTATATTTTTTATTATCAATCTTCACATCTCCGGCTGCCACAATCAATATAGCCTCATTACCAACAAAAAAAGACATTGTCTTAGCAATCCGTGCCGGCTCACAACCGACAGCAACCGCAGCAGCCTCTACTGTCGCACTAGATTGAGACAAAACCTTTACCCGGTCTTCCAAACCAAATTCATGAAAATATTGTTTTACTTTTTCCAACGACATGACAAGAAAACTTTCTATTTAGCATATCAAATATAAGCAAAAACTCTCGATAAAACAACACTGAATTAATTTCTATTCATTTCGCAACACATCTACCGGATTTATACAAATCACCTTATATATCTTCCAAATCACAGTCAAAGCTATCACAACCAAAACAATCATAATCGTCAATATCCAAAAAAACAAGCCATAATCAAATTGATAATGATAAATAGACAACCACATATAAATTCCCCAATATGAAAAAGGAAGTGCTGTTACAAATGCACCAATTACCAGATAAAGATAAAATCCTGCAAACTTTTTAGTAATCTGCCAACCAGAAGCACCATTGATTTTACGGATAGCCATCTCCTTCTGCCTCCGAATACAATCAACAGAAATTGCTGAATAAATTCCCAAAATTGTAATCAAAAGACAAACGGCAGCAAAGAAGATCAGCATCGGACGCATTGCCGACTCCACCATTTCATTTTCCATAATTTCCATAAGACTACGTACTTGATATGGTATTTCATCTGGAAGGAATTCACGTACCAATGCGTTGACTTTTCTTTCCAACAAGTTTCGAGTACCGGGAATTGTTTTCAAAAAACAACAGGTAGTCTTGGTATTCAATTTCCAAACATCTTTTCCCACATTCGATTCACTATACAAAACCGGTATTTCAGCCATAATTCCCACAATATCGTAAATATTATTGTCATACAATGCCATCACATTATTCTGTCCATTCCCCCTTACTTCCAATGCCACTTTTTCACTTACAAAAACACTCCGAGAAGATAAAGCTACACTTGCTTCTGATAGAGGAATTCCTAAAAATGATGCAAAGTTTGTATCAGCTTCCCAAATATGAAACTCTAAATATTTCTCATCAACATAAGTACCTGTAATTCTTGGAATGAATAAAGCATCACCATCTGTTTTCAAGATTTCAGTCACCTCTGGGAAAGAACTCAATCGCCCAATTATCATATCTTCATGCCCCCTCAATTGCGGAAAGTCCAAATTCACCTCCAATATGTTTTCTTTCTGCACATCCGACAAATTAGGGAAACAAACGGAATTAATCTTTTCATACTGAAAATACATGGCCAAACAAGTCGTCAAAAACAGAATACAGACAAACAGCTGTATTCCCAACAGCAAATTACGCAACCACAATTTACCTCCTTTCATAACCATATTGCGTTCTCCCTGTTTGCACAACTTTTCCACATACCTGCTAATCAAATAACTAAAAAATAAAATCACAACAATGCCACACAGACTATATTCGAGCAGATGTTTGAACGGCTCTTCTGAATCAAAGACAAATTCAAAACTCCAAGCTCTAAACGTTAAATATCCCTGCATTACCTCCAACAAACCTCCGGCTAATACAATTACTAAAATAAAAGACAACAAATTTTCAACAACTAATCCTCCAAATAATCCGTATATCCCCTCTCCAAAATTTCTACGAATACCAAACTCCCTTAAACGACTCAAAAAATTTCCAACTATAAAAAGAAAATAATTCAATGATGCCACCAACAATATCAACCACCCTATTGAACGATAAATATATTCAAGCATCCACACTCGCTTCGTCTGAAATTTACCCAAGGGCTGAAATTGCGGCAACATATTTTTATCAAAGAAAGTAATTCCTTTTTTCAAAATATCCACCCGATCATTCATTTGCTCAATATTCCATCCTGGTTGTAGCAAAGCATAGGTAATACATCCTGTTACGTTCTTATCAAGATCTCTGCGATTCAAAATTCCATGGGTATCATTAAAAATATATAATTCAGGAGGATTCAGAAATTTCAAACTGTTATTCTGTGGCATATCCTCCATCACTCCCATTACTATATAAGAAAAACATCCCCCATCACTCAGTAGTCCATTTCGTTCTTCTGTCAAATTCATCTGTCTCCCTAAAGGTGAAATATCACCAAATACACGGTTCGCTACCCGACGACTGATTACCACTGCATTATGCTGTTTGTTAATCTGCTCCCAATTTCCATCCAATAAATCAAGTGCAAATATATCCTTAAAAAACTCATCAGTTTCTACTCCGGTAAGCACACAGGAATAAGTTTCTTCTTCTCCCAGCTCAAATGTTACATTCTTAGGTTCAGGATAGCTTACTACCGAAAAACAATCCACTCCATCTGAATAATATTTGCGCAATTCTCCAGCAGCAAAAGCTGGAGTCCCAGCTAGAAGGTCGTTTTTAGAATTTTCTATATAAAAAGAAACATCGGCGATACGATTATAATTCAAAAAATCCTTATCCGTACCTGCTATAAAACGGGCACAATAGTTGCATAACACAAAACACAATAACCCCATAGCCAATCCTACAATCCCGATTGCAGAAGAAATTTTATATTTCCGTAAATTATGCCAAGCTATTTTTAAATAATAGTGCCACATATTCCTTTTCATTAAAAATATTTGCTTTATCTTCTGATTTCCTCTATTACCACCTGTCCGTCAAACAAATTAATGATACGATCTGCATATCCGGCATCATGATGTGAGTGTGTAACCATAACAATTGTTGTTCCTTCAGCATTTAGTTCTTTCAACAAATTCATCACTTCTGCCCCATTTTTTGAATCTAGATTACCAGTAGGTTCATCAGCTAATATTAACTTAGGATTGGCGACTACCGCCCTAGCTATAGCTACTCGCTGTTGCTGTCCCCCTGAAAGCTGTTGAGGGAAATGCTTTCGCCTGTGAGTTATTGCCATCCGCTCCATTGCAGCCTCCACCCTACGCCTACGTTCAGATGCTGGCACTCCAATATAAAGCAACGGCAATTCGATGTTTTCGTAAACATTCAACTCATCTATCAAATTAAAACTTTGGAACACAAATCCAATCACTCCTTTCCTCAATTTCGTACGTTCTACTTCCGTAAAACCAGCCACTTCTATACCGTTCAGATAATATGAACCCTCTGTCGGACTATCCAGCAGACCCAATATATTCAGTAACGTTGATTTTCCACAGCCAGACGGTCCCATGATTGCCACAAATTCACCGGCTTTTATCTCGATATTCACGTCTAACAACGCTGTTGTTTCCACCTCTTCTGTACGAAAGATTTTTTGAAGGTTTGTAGTCTTTATCATATCTAAATACATATAATTAATTACACATTATTATTCTCTGTTTATTCGTTCTGCAGGATTAATTTTCATTATCCGAAACAATTGAACAGCTATTGTCAACAGCACAATCAGTAACACCATAACAAATATCACAATAAAAGGCAATGGTGTTATTATTATCCTGTATTCATAACTCTCCAACCATATAGTTACACCATAATACAACAACGGGAAAGCCACCACAGCTGCAACCACCAGCAATCGTAAATAATAACCAACAAAAATTCGTGCAATATCTGTCATCATAGCTCCATTGATTTTGCGGATAATCATTTCCCTACTTCTTTTCTCCACAGCCAACATCATTGAAGAATATACACCAAGCAAACTGATAATGATGCATATTCCTGCTAAGAACATGGACATTTTTCCCATTTCACGAATAGTTGATACACTATAGTCAATATAATAAGCCAAGCTTTCTACCCACACCGGTGTAAATTCACTCACTTGCGCCTGCAACTTAGCACGCAATGGTTCTAACGTTTCTGGAATTGCTTGTTCCGCCAATTTCACATAATAATTTAAATTCAATTCCTGCTTGCCATAAAGTAGATAGACACATGGATACAAAGACATATTTTCATTTACCTGAATAACATCCTCTATTATTCCAACAATCCGATAAGTATTAAATCCATAACCCAGCGAAATACAGATCTCTTTTCCCAAGGGCGAACTTCCATATTCATTGGCAAATTTTCGATTTACAACAGCACAATAAGGTTCATCTGCTCGAAAAAAACGTCCCTCTTCCATCTTTGCATGTATAAATTCCGGATAATTCGCATCTACAACAGAAAACCACAGTCGATTTTTCATTTGCTCGCTAACATCCTGCATATTCCAATTGCCGGCAGATATACTCCAAGGGCCTAACAGTTCTGTTCCGCATCTGCAAGTCTCAATGATATTTGGATTAGAAATAGCCATATTTTCAAACTCTGTTCGGACTTGTTCCAACCTATCTCCATTTAAATTAAATTCATAAATCCGTTTACACTCTTCATAGGAAAGATTACCCAACATTTTCCGACTCATATTATCTGACTGAGCATATGAAAAATAGGCTCCTCCTACAAGTAACATACAGATACCTAGTTGGCAAATCAACAATACTGTCTGTAATCTTAACCGATATCTACATCTGCTGTTTCCCAAATTGGCAGACATCTCATAATATGAATAACGCTTCATTATGCCATAACAGATTCCTGCCATCATCAGCCACATAATCACAAGCAACCGAACCATAATTGTCAATAACCAACAGAATACACCCTCTTCCGACTCCCAACCTATCCACTGATATTCATCATTCGTCAATAGAGGGATAGACAATTCCAATAAAATACAGGAAACAAAAAAAGCCCCTAAAAGCAACAAAGTAATTTCTATTACAAACATACACCAAAGTGTGCTTGGGCTGGCTCCTGCCACCTGACGGATAGCATATTCTTTTTGCCTGTTTCCGATTCTGCCGGTAACAAACAACATATAATTAAAAAGAGCTGTCAACAGCACCAACATTCCGATACCCGCACATATCAATGACATATTCCAACGAACTTTTAACCCTTCAGGCATGACCGGCTCCAATAAGGGGGACACAAACAACTCTTCAAAACGTTCTTTCAAAAAAGGATGCTTTTCCCAATAAGCAACCAACTTTTGATTAAAAGCATCCATACTAACCCCCTCACGCAAGCGCAAATGACAAGAGAAATTTTCTCTCCCTCTTTCTGATTCCCTATTATTATTCAATATAATTCCGGCATTATGACTAAAATTCGTATTCCAGGGAAAAGCAGGAATAATTCCAGCAACCACATATTTGTTTCTTCCTCCTAAATAGTCGTCATACTCAGTAAAAATCTTTCCCACAACACCATCCTTTGTTCCAAATATCCGCTTTGCTCCAACAGGAGTCAGCAACACAGCTTTACGTAAATCCTTCACATTCTCCCTATTTCCTTGTAGTAATTCAATATCATAGAAATTCAAAAAAGAACTATCTGCATAAATAAAAAGTTCCTTGCTACATGTCTTTTGCCCTCCTTCGTATTCCACAACACAAAACATATAATGCCCCAGATTCTGATAGAAGCACGAAAATTCCACTTCAGGGAAATTCTCTCTAATATCATTAACAACACTCCTATACGAACAGGGAATACTATGACCTCTAGAATAAGTACTCCACAACTCATAAACCTCCTCTGCATGTGGTAAACTCCGGTTACTTGCCCATAGCCGTACTAATCCTTCACTACATACCACAAAACAAATCATCCCGACAGCCAGTCCCATAATACTGATAACCGACTGCATCTTATATTTCAACAGATTACGCCAAGCTATTTTTAGATAATGTATCCACATATTGTTATAAATTATTACACTATTCCATATTTAATCCAATATCAACTCTTCCGCTTCACCATAATGTTCATAACCCGATATAATTACCCGGTCACCAGATTGCAATCCTTCCAACACCTCATACTGCTTAGGATTCTGCCGACCGATGGCTACAGTTGTTTTAAAAGCTTTCGTTCCCGCTTCATTCAATTTATAAATCCAACGACCTGCAGTATACTGAAAAAAATCCCCTTTAGGAATCACAATAACACTTTCCGGCTGTCCCAACTCTATCTGTACCCGATAACTCTTGCCAATACGCACATTCTCTGGCTGTCCGGCACTAAACACCAAATCTACATCAAAATTTCGATTCTTCACCTCTGGCACCACTTTTGTTACCCGCAACGAATATTTTTCCTGCTGGTAAGTAATAGTTGCCGGCAATCCCGTTGTGATTCGCTCAATATAATATTCACTGAGCGAAGTATGAATCTTAAATTGCGACAATACTTTGATATCTGCAATACTGCTACCAGCACCTACCTGCTGTCCCGGTGTTACGCTCACATAGCTTAGCTGTCCCGCCATCGGAGCGCGCACCACCAAATTCTCTAATCGTTCACAAGTTCGAACATATTTCTGCTTTTCACGCCTAAGATCATTGCGTATCAACTCTTGCCGTATCAATGTCACAGTTGAATCATAACGTAACCCCTCCAATTGCAAGGCTGTGCTGGCTCTTTTAAATTCATATTCATCTTGCGCCACCTCCAACTGCGCCTTGCTCTTTATTCCCATACGAAACTCTTCCTGATCAAGAGCATAACTTTTTTCCAAACGTTTCAACTCATAATCAGCCTGAAGCATCTGTCTTCTTAAATTCAAGGTTTGCTGTTCCATAGCAATTTTTTTCTCCCGAAATCCCATCAACTGTTTTTCAAATTCATCTCGTTGGTCCTCAATATTACGCAATAAATCCAAATTCTCCAGAACTAAAATTGTATCCCCTTTTTCAAGCATCATCCCTTCTTCACAGACAATTCTCTTCACAAATCCTGTTTCTCTAGTATTCACTTTCAATATCAATATAGGTTGGACTATACCCTCTACATCAACATATTCTATAAACTTTTCACAACTTACTTCCGCTATTCCCATTCGTTCTCTATCCACCCTTAGCTTACGCCCTCCTGATGTTACCACCAATACATAAATAACGAAACAGAAAAACAACAAACCTATCAGCAAATAACTGCGATTTCTGACTATCCAAGGCTTTCTGGCTAATATTTTATCCATAAACTCAAATTTTCTTTTAATTCCTGCTGATGTTCAAAATCATACAATGTCATACTCCTAATCATGTAATAAAGATTCCAATAATTATTTAAGGCTGCCAAAAATCCACGACTTGCCCCATCCTTTTCTGCAATAGAAGTATTAAGATCCAACACCGACAATTTTCCAACCAAAAACAGACGACGAGCCACCTCATAACGACGTTTGGCAGTAAGGTCTGTTTTTCGTGCTATTTCCACCCGTTTGGCTTGTAAATTAAATTGTACTACCATCTTTTGTATATTTGTTTCCAAATCACTTCTACTCTGTTCCACTTGTACTTCCACTAATTCCTGCCTTGATTTCGCCACTTTTACCTTTCCTCTCCCAAGTCCCCAATCCAATAGAGGCAAAGAAATTCCAACATTCACCTGCTGTTGGTCTATCGGTTTATGGTAAGCCTCTTTCATAGAAAAGCCACTTTGCGACAAACCGAACTCTAAATATAATTCAGCCTTCAGTCCCATATTGCTACGAGCTTGGGCTACACTGCTTCGGCTTTCCAATAAGCGCAATTGCAATGCATCCATATCCGGACTGTTTTTTAAGAAAAAAGCATAAGCGAGCCGGGTATCTACACTAAAATCTGGAACATCATATTCTATCTCCACCTCAATAATCTGTTTTCCCAACCCCAATAAAGAATTTAGTTCTTGACGACAATTATCTACTTCCACCTGAGCATCTATGCGGTTCGTTTCTTCTGTCAAACGATTCACCTCTAATTGTAACAATTCATTTTCTGTAATCACTCCAATATCATAACGTCCCTTGGCAAAATGATATAACGTATCGGCATTTGCATAATTAAAACAAGCCCGCTCATAATCACTCAAAGCCACAGCCAATGCAAAAAACTTTCTGACAGCATCTACAGCTACCAATTCCATCGCTTCCATGTAGGTTTTACAGGCTTCCCTATAACGCAGAGGCTCTATCTTTTTATCCCACCTCAAATAGTTAAAACCAAATAACGATTGACGATACCCCACCGACACTGGATTTGTATGGAAAGACAATTCATCCGAATCCAATAGCTTCATTCGCTGAAGAGCCGTTTCCACAAAAAAAGTTCCACCGGTCAACGCCCAATTCTGCTGTAAAGACAACGTTCCATCCAAAGTCAAAATATTCCGTGCAACATACTTATCAGTTCCGTCAGGAAGCGTCACCTTGCTAATCGTCCGAGTCAAATCAGGTCTAGATACAAAAGACAACATTGGCAAATAATTAGCACGAAACGAACGATAATCCCAATAAGCCGCTTTAAAAGTATGTTTAGCAGCCATAGCTGCAGGAGAATTCTCCTGGGCAAGATGAATCACCTCTGTCAAATTCAATCTCATAATAACAGATGTATCCGTTTCATAATCTTGTCCGGCAACATTAACAACCGACAATTCTAAAATTATAATAGCATATAAAAATTTCAGCATATAGTTTCATTTTATAAATGAATAGGACAAATAATATACCAAAATCACAAATATCTATATAACAAATAATTACCAAAATACAGTATTTATAAAACCGTGCGTTTACGCACAAAATACGTTCATTTTCGCACACACATTCTATTGATTTTATTCCTACCTTTGAAAACAATTAAACAGACAGCCTATGGACGGAAAAATATTAATTGTTGATGACAACGAAGATATATTGTTTGCCCTCAACCTATTGTTGGAACCTTATGTTGAAAAAGTAAAAGTAACCACCTTACCATCACGGATAGAAACATTCATGGATACTTTTAATCCGGACGTTATTCTATTGGATATGAATTTCAGCAGAGATGCCAGTAGCGGTCAGGAAGGCTTGGAATGGCTTGACAAAATTCCTCATAAAGACCCTCAGGCTGTCGTTGTATTCATCACAGCCTATTCCGACACCGAAAAAGCAGTCAAGGCGATTCGGGCTGGTGCAATTGACTTCATACCCAAACCCTGGGAAAAAGAAAAATTATTAGCAACTGTCACATCTGCTGTACGCCTTCGACAATCACGTAAAGAAGTTAAAAGTTTAAAACAGCAACTCGCCACTTCTGATACTCCCATTGAAATTATTGGAGAATCAGAAGCTATGCAGGAAGTCATTCATACAATTAAAAAAATTTCCGATACAGATGCCAATATCTTGCTGTTAGGCGAAAACGGAACAGGCAAAGATCTCATTGCCCATGCCATATGCCAGCATTCTCCCCGCTGCGATAATCCTTTTATCACAATAGACCTTGGAGCTATTCCGGATTCACTATTTGAAAGCGAACTGTTCGGCTATGAAAAAGGGGCATTCACAGATGCACGCAAAGAGAAAGCTGGTCGTCTAGAAACAGCCTCAGGAGGGACTCTCTTCCTAGATGAAATAGGCAATCTTTCCCTACCCATGCAATCACGACTGCTCACCACTTTGGAAAAAAGAGAATTATCCCGTTTAGGCTCCACTGTCACACGTCCCATTGATATACGGTTAATCTGCGCCACCAATGCAAACATACATCAACTGACAGCAGAAGGCTTATTCCGACAGGATTTACTCTACCGTATTAACACCATAGAAATTCACATCCCGCCTTTACGAGACAGAAACCGCGATATACTATTGCTTGCAGACCATTTTCTCAAACAATACAACTACAAATACAAAAAAGAAATCAAAAACATTACCCGTACCACACAACAAAAACTGCTAGCATATTGTTGGCCTGGTAATGTAAGAGAACTGCAGCATGCCATCGAACGGGCAGTCATTCTAAGCAAAACAAATACATTACAACCGGAAGATTTTATGTTGAAATCTTCCAGAACAGCAGTTTCTGCAACATTAGAAACTCTCAACTTGAACGAACTAGAATGCCAAGCCATCCAAAAAGCCATGAAACAAAGCGATGGCAACATCAGTCAGGCTGCAGGATTATTGGGAATCACCCGTTTTGCCCTCTATCGTAAACTCGAAAAATACAACTTAATTTGAAATATATGCAATCTCCCAAACTACAGCTCCTGCTACCATCTTTTGCTCTCGTACTTGAATCGATAGTATTAAGTGTATTGCTCACTTCAGAACTTTGGTTTTGTAGCTTGTTTCTATCTATAGCCATAGTATTCACTATACTTTTACTACTAAAGCAACAACAGTTGACATTTCGTTCCTTTCAGCGCCTAATTGACGCTATCCAATATTCTGATTTATCCCTGACATTTAATCAGACACATTCCCCTAGAATACCCAAAACTCTCATTCAATCTCTAAACAATGCCCTAAAACAGTTCCAACTAAAACAAGCAGAATCTGAGACACAAAATCTATATCAAGCCACACTGCTCAATCACATTGACTCTGGAATTATGGTCTTCAATTCCAAACAAGAAATAGAGTGGTATAATCCCGCTACACTAAAAGAACTTGGTTTAAAAGGACTCAAAAGCCTAAGTGACCTCAAACAGATACAAGATTCCCTACCCGAAATACTGATTCACCTGAAAGCCGGAGAAATGAAAACAATCCGAATCGAACAAGAACACCGCATTTGCGACTTGGCATTTACAGCAATTCTCTTTCACATACAACAAAGGCAACTCACTCTTATTTCGATAAAAAACATACACCCGGTATTGGAAAACAATGAAATAGAAGCCTGGCAAAAGCTAATACGTGTACTGACTCACGAAATTATGAATTCGCTTGCTCCTATTATTTCCCTTTCTGAAACCCTTATTGAAAGAAACGCAGCTCAGGACGATATTTCCAACACTACAATACAAGCTCTCCACACCATTCACCGCCGAAGCAAAGGTTTGTTAGCTTTCGTACAAAACTACCGAAAACTGACCAAAATTCCTATGCCTGTATTCTCCCGCTTCTCTATCAACGAACTTTTTAACGATTTGAAAAAACTTCATACCCAACCTCACATCCAATATATCTATCATACTGTTTCACCTGAATTATATCTGTATGCAGACCGTTCTCAAATAGAACAAGCTATCATAAATATGATTCGCAATGCAGAAGAAGCCTGTTGTCAAACTTCTCATCCTCAGATAACTATTTCGGCTACTACCTGCAATGGCAAAGCCAATCTTTCAGTTAGCGACAATGGTCCTGGTATAGCACCCGAAGCTATCAACAAAATATTCATTCCCTTTTTCACCACCAAATCTGGAGGCTCCGGAATCGGACTCAGCCTATGCAAACAAATCATGATTCTCCACCATGGAAATATATCAGTAGAGAGTTCTTCTGAAAAAGGAACCACTTTTCAATTAACATTTTAAAAAATATACTAAAAGGCAATGGATCCGATAACGCATGCACTTGGCAGTCTCTCTTCTACTGCTAAGTAAACGGTTTCCTTTGGGAAAAAGTTTCTTGCACAGCATCTTCCGAAAAAGATATTTAAAAGCTTTCACATCCTCAGCAAAAAATCATGTATCATATTTAAAATATCACTCATCTTTCGACAAACTAAGATCTCTATCCATTCCAATATTTCTATTGGCAATAAAAAAAGCTGTCCTCGAAAAAGGACAGCTTCTCGTCTAAATTTATTAAAAAAGGATTAGTTTATCATTTTCATCAATTCACTGGCCAATTCTTTCATGGTATCACTACCTGACTTTGCCGCCAATTTGTTCGCAACAGAAGCATAACGTTTAGCAACATCGTAAAAGCCACATTTTTGAGAAATCTTCACATAATTACAAATCGCATCAAAATCAGACTGTGATTCTACTGTTTTTCCTGCCCACAATTGTATAACTTTCAAACGGGACACATCAGTCATAATTTCTAATGCACCAGCAGTAATTTCTTTAATCATTTGACGATTTTCAGGGAAATAACGAAACAATTTACGCGCCTTATAAAAATAATCTTCTGCATTTTTATCTGCTCGCAACTGACGGATATAAAAATAATCTCTCACTACATCATAATGCTCATATCCGCCTTCTTCGATTTTTTTTAAAGAAGCCTCATAATCATTCTTATTCTTTTTATATAATTGCTCCAAATGATTTACCAACACATTATCCAATTTCTGGAAAACATCATCTTTTGAAAAAAGTTCTACAAACTTATCGCAGTTTTTAAATACATACTGCAACTGAGGAGCGTTAACATCAGTCACATAATCCCGGACAATAGCCCAATTATAATCTTTATAATAATCAGCCTCTTTCTGTGTCTGAAAATAACGGTCTATCACTTCCTGTCCCGACTTTCCCTGTTTGTTCAACTCTTTCAATAATTGAATAGTTGCTTTTACATCCGATGGATTCTGTTCAAAAGTCTTTACAAGAGTATGTAACTCAACTGTCGTTTTTTCTATAGCAACAGCACCATATGTGCTCATTAAAATCAAACTTGCTGCAAATAAAATTCTACACTTCATATCAACCTGCTTTTATTAGTTTCACTACATCTATAAAACACCCAAAAGGGCAAAAAGGGTTATCGAAAAACTTAATTTAACGTCAATATTAACAGTATTTAGGCATTAAACCTTCTATTTGCAACAATACTCTCCCAATAAGTATAAATATGCAACTGAAAACGATTACAAAAACTCGAATTAAACACAGACTCGTAAAAATTTAATAAAGATAGCACTTGTCTTTTAACTTCGCTGCATAATCAATATCCTCCTGCTACAAGCATCACAATAAAAATTTTATCTTTGCATTATAAATCATCAAATCAAAAGATATGACAACAAAAAGACAAAACCCATTATTGGAAGCATATGATACTCCTTACCATACACCACCATTTTCTCAAATACAACTAGAAGATTATGAACCAGCCTTTCAACAAGCCATAAAAGAGGCCCGCCAGGAAATAGATGACATCACCGCCAATCAGGAAACACCTTCATTTTCAAATACAATAGAAACATTGGATGCCAGCGGTGAAAAACTCAACAGTATTTCCTCTATATTCTTCAATTTGAATTCAGCTTGCACCAGCGATGAAATGCAAACCATTGCCCAACAAGTCTCGCCGCTTCTGACAGAATATAGCAACAGTATCACCATGAACCCGAAGCTGTTCCAACGTATCAAAAACGTTTATGACAACTGCGACAGAAAGCAACTCACCCCCGAACAAAACACTTTACTAGAGGATACCTACCGGACATTTGTCAAAGGAGGAGCCAACCTTCAGGGAGAAGCCCAACAACGCTTTCGTGAAATCAGCATGGAATTATCTCGTCTTAGTCTGAAATTTGAAGAGAATACATTAGCAGCAACCAATGCTTTTACCCTTCATATCACCGACAAGACCGAATTATCCGGACTACCGGAAGGTGTAATTGAAATGGCAGCTATGACAGCCAAAGACAAGGGACTTGAAGGCTGGCTGTTTACTCTACATGCCCCCAGCTACATTCCATTCATGAAATATGCCGACAAACGAGAGCTGCGAGAACAAATGTACCGAGCCTATTCTTCACGATGCAACCAAGGTGGAGAATCAGACAACAATGAGATTATCCGCCAAATGGTCAATCTGCGCCTTGAAAAAGCACAACTTTTAGGCTACAATAGTTACGCCGACTATGTTCTCTCTGATCGGATGGCAGAAACAGTAACCAATGTCAACCAATTTTTAGAACAATTACTCAATGCATCCCATCCGCACGCTCTGGCAGAAAAACAGGAGGTAGAAGAATTTGCACATCGCAACGGATTTACAGAAACACTTCAACGCTGGGATTGGGCCTACTATTCCAATAAACTGAAACAGGAGAAATATGCGTTAGACGATGAAATGCTGAAACCCTATTTCCAGTTAGAAAAAGTCCAACAGGGAGTATTTGACCTAGCCAACCGTCTCTATGGCCTAACCTTCCAGGAGCGCACAGACATCCCCAAATATCATGAAGATGTCCGGACATACGAAATATGCCGCAACAACCAATTCCTAGCAATCCTATACACAGACTTTTTTCCTCGCGAAAGTAAAGGAGGGGGAGCCTGGATGACCGATTATCGTGGGCAACACCATCAAGGCTCTGAAGATATCCGTCCATTGGTTTCTATTGTAATGAACTTTACCAAACCAACAACAAGCAAACCATCCTTGCTCACCTTTGACGAAGTCACTACTTTCCTACATGAATTCGGTCACTCCCTGCATGGCATGTTATCCCGGTGTACCTACAATTCAACAAGCGGCACAAATGTCTATCGTGATTTTGTAGAACTACCTTCACAAATCATGGAAAATTGGGCTCTTGAAAAAGAGTGGCTTGATACTTGGGCAGTACATTACCTCACTCATGAACCTATACCACAGGAATATATCGACAAAATCCGCCGAGCAGCCAATTTTCAAAGTGGATACCACTGTGACCGACAATTGAGTTTTGGTATGGTAGATATGGCATGGCATTCCATCACAGCACCATTTAAAGGCAATATTCTCGATTTTGAAACTCAAGCCATGGCCTCCACAGAATCCTTCCCCTCTGTCAATGGAAGTTGCTTTTCCACCGCTTTCGGACATATTTTCGGTGGAGGATACGCTGCCGGCTATTATAGCTACAAATGGGCTGAAGTGTTGGATGCCGATGCATTTGCAGTATTTAAAGCACATGGCATCTTTGACAAGGAAACTGCCGATTCATTTCGAAAAAACATCCTCGAACGAGGAGGTTCTGAGCATCCCATGATTCTTTACAAACGCTTCCGCGGACAAACCCCATCAGTAGACGCTCTTTTAAAACGAAGCGGTTTAATACAAAACTAATAAACGAATATATTGAAACTCTAAATACATTTTCGTATTTTTGTAGTAAACAACAAATCACACAATCATGGACAACGACAATAAAAATCAGGTAATCCGCTTTGACTGGGCCATGAAACGCCTGTTACGGAATAAAGCAAATTTCAGTGTACTTGAAGGTTTACTCACAACTTTATTGAACGAAAAGATTGTTATACAAAAACTGTTGGAAAGTGAAAGTAACCAAGAAGATGAATTCGACAAATACAATCGTGTTGACATTCTTGCTGAAAATTCCAAAAAAGAACTTATTCTGATTGAAGTACAAAATAACAATGAATACGCCTACTTCCAGAGAATGCTGTTTGGAACATCAAAGTTGGTTACAGAATATATCAATAGAGGCGAAAGCTACGATAATGTACGCAAAGTATATAGTGTCAATATTGTATACTTTACATTAGGACATGGGAAAGATTTTGTATACCACGGAAAGACCGAGTTTAGAGGAATCCATGATAATGACATACTTGAACTCTCTCCATTCCAAAGACAAAAATTCAAGGTCGATGTTGTAAGCCAATTATTTCCTGAATATTATATTCTGAAAGTAAACGACTTTAATCGAGTGGCAAAAAGTCCGCTCGAAGAGTGGATTTACTACCTGAACACAGGAGAAATTCCATCTACAGCCACAGCACCAGGACTAGAAGAAGCGCGCCAAAGATTAAAATTGGATAACATGACAAAAGACGAATTATCTGCTTATTACAGACACTTGGACAATATCGTCATTCTCCGCGACAACATCACTACCGAGCGGGCTGAAGGAAGAGCCGAAGGAAGGGCCGAAGGAGAAAAACTAAAAGCTTTAAAAGTTGCGCAATATTTAAAAGCATCCGGCACTCCTATCGAATTAATTCTGGGGGCAACCGGACTATCAAAAGAAGAAATTGAAAAACTATAAAAACAAGTGATTAAATTAAACCTAAAGAAAGCCACTTCATTTTAAGAGAAATTCCCATAAAATGAAGTGGCTTTAAACATCAAACAATTAACTAATATAGCTTAAATAAATAAATCAGCCACCTGTTTTTCCAACTCCTTTCCTCTCAAACCGGATGCTATAATTCTACCTTCTTTATCCAACAAAAACATTGCCGGCACTCCACTTATACTATATAACTTTACAATAGGGCATTTCCATCCTTTCAATGAAGAAACATGATTCCAATTCAAATCATACTTTTCAATGGCATCAACCCAACTATCTTTATTGTCATCCAAAGAAACACTTAATATTTCAAATCCTTTGCTATGATATAGATCATAAATCTTTTTAATGTTAGGAACTTCTCTCAAGCATGGTCCGCACCAAGATGCCCAGAAATCCAACAATACATATTTGCCGCGAAAATCTTTTAACGAAACATTTTTACCACCAGGAGTCTGTAATACGAAATCCGGAGCTGTACTGCCAATATCCGTTTTCCGCATATCTTCAATTGTCGCCTTCAATTTTTTCCCTAAATACGCATTTTGGATTCGCGGAGTCAATCCTGCATACATCAACTCCACTTCATTAACCTCTCTCTGTTTTGCTACGAAATTATTGATAATTAAAGCAACTGCATAACTATCTGGATAATTGGCCACCAAACTATCTATTATATGGGCAGTTTTGGCCTTTGTTGCTATATACATCTGAGCCAAAGAATCCTGCACCTGTTGATTATTTCCTTCTTTTCCCATAAAAGAAAGACCCAACATCACCAACATTTCATCACGCTGAGCCATCAATATTGTCTTGAAAATATCCTGTTCAACACTACCTGTAATCTCCGTCCTCACATGCTCCACCTCTTTTCCTTTGATGTTCTTTTTTATTGTTTCACATGTTACATTGATAGGTACTGAATCTAAAATTATGACATTGGGAGTACCATTTACAAATAAAATCCGCTCATCAACATCGCCTAATGGTTTTTGCATCTTAAATTGTCCGTTACGCACTATAGCAGAATCCAACGTCTCATAATTCTTGTTTCCTAAATCTTTTTTTAAATATACAACCTTACCATCTCCATCCTTCCATTCTCCCTGGATTGTATAACAAGTCTGTTCTTTACCACAACCGGTTAAACATATTGCCATAACCAGACCCGCCAACATATTTTTCATATACATACGACTTTAAAATAATAATTCAATTCTAAATTTGCCAAAAACAATCACACATCTTTGATTTTTACTTTTTCAATTCATCTAATTTTAATTGACAATTTTTTATATCTGCTTCTTCTACACCGACACCCTCTTTTCCTTCCTCTAAAGCATAAGTCAACACCTCTACAGCTAAATCCTTTCTATCCAGGCCAATCAAATGATCAGCAACAATAATAGCAGTCTTTACAGAAGGACTCAATTTATGTAAAAACACATACCAATTGGCTACCTTATCTTTATATGCATCATTTTTTTCCCCTGTATAGAATTCTTCATACTTCTCTACATTTTCCACCATACTTGTAGAGGTATAGTAATCATCGATACCAGAAAAAGCAAACATCATAGCACGCATTTGCTTTACAGATTCATACTCTTTTTGATCACCTTTTTCTTTAGCAGCCTTCAACTGCTCGTCCATTGCCTTACGCATCTCTATTTTATCCTGATACGTTGCCTCATATTTCTTTTCAAGTTCCACTAAATAATCAACTAATGTTTGATTAAATTTATCAACCTTCTTTGTTGAAGCATAGTAATCCAAACGAGATAAATTGGATGGTAAATAAATTGTACCCCCGCCCATCGAAGCTGATGTTGCGCTATCCTTTGCTTTAATTGCTGCAAACAAACGATCTTTTAAAACTAAAACCTCATCAAAAGATTTTTCCTGGTCGGCCATCGCTGTCGTTTTCAAGCAAGCACTTAAAAACGAACATATGGCCTTATTGATTTCCTTAGTTGCTTTTTTACTTTTTGTAGGATTAGCAGCTTCTTTACAAGCTGCATCTACATAACGGTTGGCTAATTTACTGTCAAACAATGTCATTTTAGCTATACGAGCAATATTGACAGAATCCAACAATTCAGAATCATCCACAAACTTATAATAGTCAAGCAACAAATCGCTAAAATCCAAACCTGACTTGTCCTTCAAAACAATATACTGATCTAGAAATTTCTTGTCACGTACTCCTTTTTCATACTTTCTTTCACACTTTTTCAATTCAGGATAAGCAGCATAAGCCTCTAATGCTTTTTTACCTTCCTGTACAAACATATTTACATCCCTTCCGCCTAAAAAACGATATACCAACTCTCCATTTCCATCAATAAAAAGAAATGTCGGATAGGCAGATACCTCAAACATTTTAGCCACCATTTTACCATCTTCACTTTTCTCTGCATCCAATTTCAAGTTCAGGAAATGGCTGTTATAAAACTCCCCTGCCTTGGCCTGTGGAAAAATATTTTTTGACATATGTTTACAAGGACCGCACCAAGATGTATATATGTCAATAAATACTAGCTTTTTCTGCTTTTTAGCCATTTTTAGCACTTCTGCATAACTCTCTTTATGAAATTCTATACCCTGGGGTAACGCTGCCAAGCTAATTAAAAGAGCTGACAGCAAAAAAATTAACTTTTTCATTTTATCACTATTTTATTTGTCTATATCCAATACGATTGTATATTTTTTATTCTTTTCAAAATCACAATTATATACCAGCAAAAAATCCTCTGCAACAACTACATTCCAAGATTGTCCATCTGCCAAACGTGGATTAGCCACACGCCGCGGGAAATAATAAGCCAAGGGAATATCATTGACATGCTCTTGCTTTAGTTTGCCTCCTTTCACCAAAGTACTATCAAAGTATTCATTTGTAGTAATTGTCACAAGACACTGCTTTCCTTTTATCTT
>OGQF01001157.1_pt1 | contig 19502 bp, 14 predicted proteins | sample 1553141 | NCBI WGS metagenome assembly OGQF01 (sample SAMEA2580005, study PRJEB22360) | human gut metagenome | biome: human gut; feature: human-associated habitat; material: faeces | place: Denmark | collected 2008/2010
GCGAGCTGGGTTCAGAACGTCGTGAGACAGTTCGGTCTCTATCTATCGTGGGCGTAGGAGATTTGAGTGGCTCTGACACTAGTACGAGAGGACCGTGTTGGACAGACCTCTGGTTTACCGGTTGTACCGCCAGGTGCACCGCCGGGTATCTAAGTCTGGATTGGATAAGTGCTGAAAGCATCTAAGTACGAAGCCAGCCTCAAGATAAGATCTCCCTGAGGGTCGTTGTAGACTACGACGTTGATAGGCTACAGGTGTAAGGGCAGTAATGTCGAAGCCGAGTAGTACTAATAGCCCGAGACTTTCTATTTCCGGAAGGAAGGATTGATATATCAGCAGGGTTAGTAGAGATACTGACATAGCGAAAGTTACTGATAAAGTAGCGTTGTCCAGGTCAAACATCTTAAAAGGTATTAAGGTGGTTATAGCGTTGGGGATCCACCTCTTCCCATTCCGAACAGAGAAGTTAAGCCCAACCACGTCGATGGTACTGCGTAAAAGTGGGAGAGTAGATAGCCGCCGTTTTAGAGTCCAGACTCCAAACAAATGAAAGGAATCAATCGTAAGGTTGGTTCCTTTTTGCATTTATAGCTGATGACTCTGACTATCCATAAATACATTATTTGTATTTGGTTTATATTTGTTTTGTGGATTATGTAGCATTTGTCTGTGGAATAATTCTACGAACCCCGTTTTTAATAAAGAAGTTGTTCTATTTGGTTGTTTATTTATATGGTTAGTATTTAGGGATATAGCGTTTTTTAACGGATTGTATTGAACAATGGTACGATTATTTCATTCTTACAATATAGAGATAGAACAATAGAAAATTTAAATGTCATTTATAGATATTAGTAATGGTAGGAGAAAGATTAGTAAAAGGAGGTATCGTATTAGTCGCCCTTTTAATGTTGGCAACAGGATGTCGAAAAAAAGAAGAGCCGTTGCGTCCCCTTGTCATAGTTGACAAGCCTCAGAAAGAAGATGTGCAAATTTTTGGTGAATATGTAGGTCGTATTCGTGCCGCAAGTTATGTAGAGATACATGCACGCGTAGAAGGTTATCTGGAAAGGATGCTGTTTGTAGAAGGTAAACAGGTGAAACAAAATGAACCTTTGTTTATAATAAATTCAGCACTTTATAAGGCACGCGTAGAGAAAGCGAAAGCACAGTTAAAGAAAAACGAAGCTCAGGCGGCAAAAGCCAAAAGAGATGTAGAGCGTTTACAGCCGTTGTACGAACAGCATGCGGCCAGCCAGTTGGATCTTGATAACGCATTAGCTTCCCTGGATGATTCGGAAGCTAATATTGCAATGAGCAGAGCTGACCTGGACCAGGCACAACTGGAGCTGGGTTATACAACAGTCACTTCACCGATTGCCGGATATATCAGTGAGCGTTTTGTCGATGTCGGCGCCCTGGTTGGTCCCGGTGTTAACTCCAAATTAGCGGCCGTGGTAAAAAGTGACACAGTATTGGTCGACTTCAAAATGACTGCATTGGATTATCTGCGTGCCGAACGCCGTAACATTAAGTTCGGTGAGCAGGATACGACCCGTTCCTGGCAGCCGACTGTAACCGTGACGCTGGCCGATAATTCCGAATATCCGGTCAAAGGCGTAGTCGACTTTGCCGATCCGATTGTAGATCCTCAAACAGGAACTTTCGGTGTACGTGCAGAATTGGCTAATCCGAATCAGAAATTGCTTCCCGGACAGTTCACCCGCGTGAAACTATTATTAGATGTACGTGAACGAGCAATCGTGGTTCCCCGGAAAGCTATTTCCATAGAACAAGGCGGTGTCTTCATCTATATTATCCGGCGTGATAATGTAGCGGAAAAGCGTTTTGTGCAAACAGGACCTGAAATCGGAAATAACATTGTTATTGAGCGCGGTCTGGGAGAAAATGAAGCAGTAGTTATCGAAGGCTATCATAAATTAGTTCCTGGTATGCTGGTGCGTCCGGTTCAGGCAGGGGATGACAAAGCCATCGAAGCATATAGAGAGGAGGCAGGAGAATGAAGCCGGGATTCTTTATAGACCGTCCCGTATTCTCGACCGTACTATCTTTATTGATCGTTATTGTCGGGGTTATAGGATTGATGATGTTACCGGTGGACCAGTATCCTCAGATCACGCCTCCGGTTGTGAAGATCAGTGCCTCTTATCCGGGAGCCAGTGCCTTGACGGTGTCGCAGGCTGTTGCAACACCGATCGAACAGGAATTGAATGGTACTCCGGGTATGATCTATATGCAGAGCAGCAGTACGAACTCCGGAGGTTTGACTATAACAGTCACATTCGATGTTTCTGCCGATGCTGACCTTGCTGCTGTGGAAATACAAAACCGTGTGAAGCTGGCTGAATCGCGCCTGCCTTCCGATGTTGTTCAGAATGGTATCACCGTGGAAAAGCAATCGGCCAGCCAGTTGATGACGTTAAGCCTGAGTTCGGATGACCCGCGTTTTGATGAAATCTATCTGAGTAACTTCGCAACGATCAATGTGCTCGACGTACTTCGCCGTATTCCGGGTGTGGGACGTGTCTCCAATATCGGTAGCCGTTACTATGGTATGCAGATATGGGTATATCCGGACCGTTTGGCTAATATGGGACTGACGGTAAAAGATATCCAGGCTGCCCTAAAAGAACAGAACAGTGAATCCGCTGCCGGAGAATTAGGTAAACAGCCGGTTATCGACGTGGATATCACTTTGCCGATCACTGCCCGCGGACGTCTGTCTACGGTAAAAGAATTTGAAGATATCGTTGTCCGTGCCAATCCTGACGGATCGATTGTCCGTTTGCGCGATGTCGCGAGAATATCTTTGGAAGCCTCTTCTTATTCTACGGAAAGTGGAATAAACGGAAAGAATGCGGCTATCCTGGGTATTTATATGCTACCGGGTGCCAATGCTCTGGAAGTGGCAACGAATGTAAAAGAAGCGATGAAAGAGATCAGCCAGAACTTTCCGGAAGGGCTGGAATATAAGTTCCCTTTTGATATGACCGAATATATATCACAGTCTATCCATGAAGTTTATAAAACCTTGTTTGAGGCTTTGTTCCTGGTTATACTGGTTGTATTCCTGTCATTACAGAACTGGCGTGCCGCTTTAATCCCGACTATCGCTGTTCCCATATCATTGATCGGGACATTCGGATTTATGCTTATCATGGGATTCTCCCTGAATATGCTGACCTTGCTCGGACTGATCCTGGCGATCGGTATTGTGGTCGACGATGCGATTGTCGTAGTGGAGAATGTGGAACGTATCATGCATGAAGAACGGCTTACAGCCCGCGAAGCCACCCATAAAGCGATGCGTGAATTATCGGGAGCTTTGATTGCTACATCGATGGTGTTGGCAGCAGTGTTCGTTCCGGTGAGTTTCCTGAGCGGGATTACGGGACAACTGTATCGCCAGTTCTCTATTACGATCGTGGTTTCCGTATTGTTGTCGACTGTCGTTGCTTTGACATTAAGCCCGGCGATGTGTGCTTTGATATTACGTCCGACTGTCGGAAAGAAAAATTTCGTCTTCCGCAAGATCAATATATGGCTGCATAAAGGAAATAATAAATATATCCATTTGCTGACTCGTGCGATCACTAATCCCAAAAGAATTCTGGCCGGATTCGGTATGGTACTTGTTTTTATCTTTGTGCTGAACCGGATTATTCCTACCAGTTTTATCCCGGAGGAAGACCAGGGATTTTTTACGGTGGAATTAGTTATGCCAGAAGGTGCGACATTGGAACGTACCCGTAAAGTAACTGACAGGGCGATAGAATTTCTGGAAAAACAACCGGCTGTCGCTTACGTCCAGAACGTGACGGGAAGCAGTACCCGTGTGGGAACTTCGCAAAGCCGCTCCACGCTTACCGTTATTCTGAAACCCTGGGAAGAACGTAAGTCTTCCGGTATGGGTGTTGAAGATGTGATGGCTGTGGCCCGTAAAGAATTTGAATATTATCCGGAGATACTCGCTTATCTGAATCGTCCGCCGGTAATACCCGGTCTGGGAGAAAGCGGAGGTTTGGAAATGCAGTTGGAAGCCCGCGGTGAAGCCAGTTGGGAAAATTTGGTAAGTGCCACCGATACATTTATGCTATATGCGTCGAAAGCTCCCGAACTGACCGGCGTATCTTCCGCCCTGCAACCGGAGATTCCGCAACTATACTTTGACGTAGACCGTGACCGGGCAAAGTTCCTGGGTATCCCTCTGACGGATATCTTCTCGACGATGAAAGCCTATTTGGGCTCCGTCTACGTGAATGACTTCAATATGTTCAACCGTATATATAAGGTATATATCCAGGCAGAAGCTCCTTATCGCGCCACCCGTGATAATATTGGACTGTTCTTTGTTCGTGCACAAAACGGTTCGATGGTTCCGCTAACCGCTTTGGGTACGACGAGCTATACGACCGGACCGGGTACAATCAAGAAGTTCAATATGTTCTCGACAGCTGCCATCAGTGCAGTGGCTGCCCCCGGCTATAGTTCCGGTGAAGCGATGGCTACCATGCAACGGATTGCCCGCGAACATTTACCCGATAACATAGGTTTGGAATGGAGTGGTCTGTCCTATCAGGAAAAGAAGGCTGGCGGCCAGACGGGCATGGTCCTTGCACTCGTATTTCTCTTTGTGTTCCTGTTCCTGGCCGCACAGTATGAAAGCTGGATCGTTCCGATCGCTGTTATCTTATCTTTGCCGGTTGCCGCTTTGGGTGCTTATCTGGGAATTTGGGCTACCGGGTTACATAACGATGTCTATTTCCAGATTGGGCTTGTCACGCTGATCGGGTTGGCGGCGAAGAATGCGATCCTGATCGTCGAATTTGCCAAAGTACAGGTTGATGCCGGAGTAGACGTTGTTCAGGCTGCTATCCATGCGGCGCGGATGCGTTTCCGTCCGATCCTGATGACTTCCCTGGCATTCGTATTAGGTATGCTTCCAATGGTGTTGGCTAGCGGACCGGGATCAGCTTCACGCCATAGCATCGGTACAGGGGTGTTCTTTGGTATGTTGGTTGCCATTACGGTAGGTATTGTATTGGTGCCGTTCTTCTTTGTTCTGATTTATAAGATTAAACGAACGCTGCGGATGGATCGTGTTGCGCGGATAATACCTAAAAAGAAGATGCTCTTTTTTATGGTTGCTGCGTCGGCTGTTACCTTCTCTTTTTCTTCCTGTAAGCTAGGAGAGAAATATGCCCGTCCGGAGTTGAACCTTCCGACTGAACTGGAGGCCGGTGCCGACAGTCTTTCCGTGGATAATATTCCCTGGGAAAGCCTGTATGCCGATACCACTTTGCAACGGCTTATTACGACTGCCCTGGAGAATAATAAAGATATGAAGATAGCAGCCGCCAAGATCAAAGAAATGATTGCAGCCAAACGTATCACTTTTGCCGACCAGTTCCCGGAGATCGGTGCACGTATCTACGGTCAGAAAGAACGGCTGAATTATGGTGGTGATAACCCTAAACCTGATCCTGAATACGGTGCTAAACTCACCCTATCGTGGGAGTTGGATTTATGGGGTAATCTTCGTTGGGCAAATGAAGCAGGTATTGCTGCCTATATGCAATCAGTAGAGGCACAGCGTAGTTTACAATTGACACTGGTCGCCGAAGTTGCCGCTGCTTATTACGAACTGTGTGCCCTCGACCGTCGTCTGAATATTGTTCAGCAAACCCTCGATGCCCGTAGGGAAGGTGTTCGCCTGGCCAAACTTCGTTATGACGGCGGTTTGACCTCCGAGACTTCTTATAATCAGGCTCTGGTAGAATTGGCACGTACGGAAACTCTCGTCCCGTCATTGGAACGCCAGATACGGATAAAGGAAAGCGACCTGTCTCTCCTGTTGGGCGAGTATCCGGGATATATCCCCCGTGGCTTGTCTCTTAGTGAACAGCATTTGCCGGACGCCCTACCTGTAGGACTGCCTTCGGCGTTACTTGAACGTCGTCCCGATATGCGCCAGGCGGAGTTGAAGTTACGTGAAGCGAATGCTAAAGTAGGAGTTGCCTATACCGACCTGTTCCCTAAGATCAGTCTAACCGGTAACTTAGGAGCGGAAAGTGAAGAACTGGGCGACCTGCTGAAAAGTCCGGCCTGGTTTTTGGCCGGCGATCTGCTGCAACCACTTTTTGCTATGGGTAAGAACAAAGCAAAACTGAAGGCTGCAAAAGCTCGTTACGAACAGGAAGTGTACAGCTATCAGAAAAGTGTGATCGGCGCTTTCAAAGAAGTGAACGATGCAATCGTAACTATCCATATGGCAAAAGACATCCGTCGCTCGCAGGAAAAACTGGAAGCTGCTTCAAGAAAGTACGTGCAACTGGCAGAACTGCAATATATAAACGGAGTAACCAATTATATTGATGTGTTGGATGCCCAGCGTGGTTATTTGGATGCCCAGATCAGCCTGAATAATGCGGTATTGGATGAACTGCTGTCGGTAGTTTATCTGTATAAAGCGCTGGGAGGAGGTTATCAGGAACAATAGATATCTTAAAATAATTTCGCCCCGCTACCACCTGTAAAGGCGGAGTGGGGCGAAAAGTTAAAAAGCATCCCTTTTACAACCCTAGTCTGCTGTGATATTATCATTTTTAATATCGCCTGTACCCCAGTCGGAAACAGAGACATCACCCAGGATTACTCCTTCACCGTTCAGGCGAAGTTTTAGCGTGGTGTTCTTACCCTGTATCAAATTAATGGCAGTTGCTGGCTTGTAAGTAAATGTAGCATTGCCGACTTCAATAACGATTGTGATTCCATTTACATCCTGAATGGTCTGTACCGGTAGAACAGCACTGAAAACACTTCTGTCTGCCAGCGGTTTGATATTCACTTTATTGGATCCACTAACAGTTGTTGTTGCCGGAGTTACATCAGAACCATTGTAAACAACTGTATAATCTGCTATAGCATCTTTGATTGTCACCGATTTGATAACGGGATTATCTATCGCTGTTGCATTTACTTCGATGGTCAGCTTGGCTAACGCATGCTTTAAGTCGAGAGACAGCGCTGTGTATTTGTCGTCACTTGCGGCTTTAGCTATCGATGTGTAAGCAACCAGCAAGTCCGAGTTTTTATACTTGTCGGCTGTACTTTGATTCGTTTCCACTTTGGCTGTAGTTGGAGCAGCAACAGGGGCTGTTGCATAGAAAGGAATGGAACCGGTAGCAGCAGCATGTATTGTGGCCCACTTCATCTTATCCGCGCTCAAATCCCAGATGGCTCCATCGTAACGGAAATCGGCATACTGGCCGGTAGCTGTATTTCCGGCCGTATTGTAATATAGATACAGTTGGTCGCCTGTCTGCCCATAAGAGCTGCTTGCCTTTGTGATCACTTCACCGGTCACGGTGGGGACAATCGTTACATACTTGCTGCTGATGGCAGGCGTTGGGTCATTCTCGTTATTACATGCGGTGAATAACAATGCGCTTAGCGCTAAAGCGGCTGTACCGCTTACGATTTGTTTTGTTCTCATAATCTTAATATTTAACTAGTGAATAATATGTTATAGTGATCAGGTTTACGGGGTATCGATAGTTATATTGCCGTCTGCCGCGGCCGTTGTCCAGTCGGTTACCTTCACATCATCCAGCTCGACACCTGTACCTTTTACCGTAAGCGTCAGGGTGGTATGTGTCCCATTTGCCAGACTGACAGGAATTACGGGGGCATAGGTATATACATTGGTAGCTGTTCCGGCTGTAATGGTGGTTTTTACTTTTGCACCACTGTTACTGATCTCTTGCGCCGGAAGAATGATGGAATAGACCTTTATCGTTTTTACTTCGTTATCCTCATAGGAGTCGTCAGCTTCGCTATGCGGCGTGAGTTCTGTCGTAGTTGCGTCAGACTTAACTACGACTGTAGCCGGAACAGCGGCGGTAGGTGCCGGAGATGTATAATTAACCGTAAACTCCTTTTTTGCATTTTGAATAGTAACCGTAGAACTCGTAAAGTTGGTTATAGTACCCACTTTCACCTTCACCGTCAGCTTAGCCAGCATGTGTTTGAAGATAAGAGGGACTTTAGCCTTTTTGGCAGCCACTTCAGAGAATGCCATCAGCAGGTCGGAATTGGCGAAGTCGGCGTTGGCACTTTGGTTTTGCACGATAGAGCCAGTCGTTGCCTTGTCCAGGTCTGTGGGCGAAACGGCGAAGAATGGATATTCCCCGTTTACATCTTCGAGATCATCCCAAAAGATGCTGTTTCCTGACAGTTCAGCCGTCCAACTTCCGCTATAGGAATAGACTCCCTTTTCGTGTGCCTTTACATTACTTCCGTCCTTATAATACAGAAAGATTTTCTTGTTTCCTTCTGCCGGTTGGTAATTGTTATCCGCTTTGGTTACCACCTCTCCGCTTATGGAAGCGGAGATAGTTACAGGAGCGTTTCCGATCGGATCAATCTCGGTTTCGGGGCCTGCACAAGCGGTGAATGTTGCCAGGCAACAACTAAAGGCCACGGTTACATGTGTGAATAATGTTGTTTTCATATCATACTGTTATTTAATTGTTTTATACTGCTAGTGTTTCACATCTCTATGGTTCCTGTCCGGTAAAAGGGATACATCGTAAATGATATTTTCCCAATCGCTCAGGGTGACCTGAATACGGAGAATATCCGGGGCGGGGACAGGTACTTCCGGTACCTCTATCTGTATGTCGATGGAAATACCTGCTTCCAGTAGTCCTTCAGGCAGATATTTATTCAAGGGAATTTCCAGTGGATCATGTTCCGGAATTTGTACGGTCAGCGACAGTTCCGGCTTTTGCCCATCCGGCTGTCCGGGCCATCCCGGCAGTGCATACAGGTATCCGCCCGTTCCGTCGGATTGTACGATAAAAGGCTGGGAGACAGGCTCGCCATATTCCACGAATGCCTCGTCGGGCAGGCTCCAGATACCCTGTGCCGGGTTACCATGGAATGTGATGGTCGTTTCGTCTGCTTTCGTAGCGGAGACACTGCTTCTTTGGAGATTAGCTTTGCTCGCTTTATTCAGACTTACATACAACCGTGTGAGCCGGTGTACCAGCATAATGCTTGCTTCAGGCTGTCCGGCATGGATTCCAGCGGTACGTGCCGCCGTCATCAGGGGGCGTCCCAGGGCTGTCAGTTCGCGGCTGTCTACCGGTAGGCCGGAGCCTGTCGGTTTGCAGGGCGGCCGAAGCCGGACGGTAGGCCATCAGGTCTACCTCACTGCTATCGGACGGCAGGAATGCACTGTCGACTACGGATACGGGTAGGAAGCGTCCCGGATGATCCGCACCCTCCCCGAAAGCATAACGATATAAAGCGGTATCGCCCAAAGCCGTGCGGCCATTGGGCTCCGCCAGCACCAGATGCAGTGTATCGGCTACCGACCACGGTTCGGGATTATCTCCGGCTGGAAGGGCCAGCAGGCGGAGAGCCACCGCACGCGGAGCATCCGGCACAACGGGTGTTGGCGGTGTGGGAGGTACAGGGTCCGACGGTACAGGCCCCGGTTCCGGATCATCTTTGCCGCAGGTGACAAACAACAACCCAATTCCTGACAGTGCGAATACTGTCAGGAGTTTTCTCCAGTTTGTAAAGAGGGGATATTTCAATGTATGCATGTTCTCTTTCAATATTATGTTATATCAATCGTTTGCAAATCGGCTTTAATATGATCAGGACCTACTCATAATAATATTTCATGTGTATAGTCGGACCTGTTTCAGACGGGGTGGGTGAGGCTTTGTAGTGACAGGCAAAAAGACCTAGATCCTCTATATAGCGATTTAGATCATGAATAAAAGAATCCTCGCTGAGTTCTTCGAGTGATGATTTCATATACTGGTCACTTTGCTCAAAGACATTATAGTAATAGCAATAATTCATTCTGTGGGTAACTGCTCCGGTATTATAGGTATTATCAGCCTGGCAATTGTACATCAGACAACAATAAATCAAACCGGAATTTACCCCTGCAATCGCTGCCAGCGAGGCATTCTGCTGTATGGATAAAGTGATATCATGCGCAATACAACCTATAACATATGAGTATTGTCCTACACTACCGACTATACAACCGGCACCCTGATAAGCTCCTCCTGTTATGCTCCCTCCTTCCGCTTGTACTGTACATGCAGCAAGAATTTTCCCGTTCGTATAATTACCTTCATATATTCCCACTATTCCTCCGGCATACTGACCGGCGATAAGTTGAATACGACCTTTTACATGACAATCGGTAATGGATCCATATGATTGTCCGGCAATAGCTCCAATAGCTACCACTGGACGATTGTCACCAGTCATAGTAACTCCGTCTATCGTAAGTCCTTTTATTTCACTGTTTGAATTAGCTGTGCTGAAGAATCCTAAGTACCCACTAGGTTTCGTCGCCGATAAATTCAGATTAGATATCGTATGCCCATTGCCATTGAAAGTGCCATCAAAGCTTTCGATCGGTATCCATTCTTCATTCTTCAGATCGATATCCATATATAAGTTGATAACATCTTCACCAGCCTCTCTACTAGTCCATCTGGCGAGATCACCACGATTATTCACCGCATCCCTGAATGCTTTCAAATCTTCCAACGTATAAATACCCAACCTGGCTTTTTGGACATCAATAGCCGCTACATCTACCCTGCTATTCATGGTTATTGTTTCGATCCCTTCGATCTGTAATTCGGCATCACGGCTAATGTTCACGTTGAACAGATAGCAGTAGCCCGGCTCGAAGGGGGCTGGAAGGCCTCTGCTACCGGAAGGAACGCTCAGTATTGTTCCGTCCGGAAGGGTAACGGTAAACAGGTTTTGGAAATTCGCCGACACTTTCTGTGGAACTATCCGCATAAAATATTCGGAGGGGAGATCGGTTGCCAAGTCACCCCTGGAGGGTGATATATCGGTGTTTAGGATCGTTGACGATCCCGAAACACCGATTAACTGCGGTTTCGCTTGTTCTGTATTCCAGTTGTTGTTTGTCGAGTATGTTCCTATCCTCTGCAAAGCGCTCCCGATCGTATATTTTCCGGCTGCTTCCCTCTGATCGTCTTTCTTTATGCGTACGCCGATGCAGGCATAGGCGGGTGAGAGCTGGACGTTTGTTATGTTTCCGTTGCTGACGGATATGTTGTCGTTGGTGTAGCAGACCGGTGTGTTTTCGTCCAGCCATCCGTATATGGTAAGCGGTGTGGAGGCGGCGCTGCCTGCTATCGTCAAGGCTTCTCCCTGAGTCTCTGGTGTGAAGGTGATAGGGGAGGTGGAGGTTACCTGATACGTTTTACCGTAGGTGCTATATTCCTCCGGAGTGGTATTCAACGCTATCGTGACCGTCGGATTACCTGCACCACGGGAACTGACCTCGCCGGTATAGGCCTGAAAGGATGCGGAGATACTGAGGGGTACTTTGGATCCGTCCTCTGTTTCTTCGTGTGTGCAACCGGACAAGGCACCTGTCAGTGCCAATATCCCTGCTATGCATTTACTGAGTATGCGATATGATTTCATTGCTGATCTGTATTATTGTATGGATATTAATCGGGGGTGAAAGTTGAACCGACAGGCTGATAGTAAAAGTCTGCGATTGTGATACCGGTCACGGTTATCGTAACATCGAGTGAGATATCCAGTGAGGCGGTGAGCGTAAGGCGTTTGCCTTCCAGGTCTGCTTCGTTGTTTGTATTGTTGTAAGTAATGGTAGCCGTTTGCCCTTTCAGGGAGGCAGGCGTTCCGCTGCCTGAGCCCAGGGTGAGGGTTGCCAGTGACACGCCCGTGCCTTTCGGCAGATTGGCGGGGGGAATGATGGCACGGAAAGTAGCCGCATTATGACAGGCGGATACCCGGCCGGCCGGGTTCGACACGTTTACCGTTAACTCGGAAGCGTCTGCCATTGTCGATGCAAACTGTCCTTCGGTCCAGCCGTTGCCTTCGGTTATTTCGATCACCAGGTCGGTGTATCGATGGGAGAGGGTACCGTCGATCGTCAGGAAATCGAGCGATCCGTTACCTGTCATATAGTCGGCCAGACGGTAGCTCTCCGGGGATGTCTGGTCGGTGATGAGCGCCTGTGTGCCGAACGTGAGGGCGATGCCGTTGGCGGCCACTGTGCCGAGCGCTTCCTTGGTGAAACCTGTATTGCCGCATGTCCATCCTCCGGAGCCAGTACGGGTGTAGACGGCTGTCAGGCCGTTGACGGTTGCGGTCAACTGATCGTTTTGCAGCCACACCCACGTGGGCGTTCCGTCGGCGCGTGTGCTGATCTCTCCGATACCGATGGGAGTTCCTCCGGCATGCGGTTTCTCTGCCAGTTCGTTCGAACAACTTACTGTCAGCAGGATGATGATAGACAGGTAGTAAAACTTCATGATTCAGGCGTGAATGGAATTATTAATTGAACCGGGGTGATGATACCGGAATTGAATTCTATATAAGTACTCTCGTCATATGCGTTGAACAACGGGATATCTATATCGTCGTGTGTACCTGACTCCATCGGGGTCAGATAGACACCGTAGGCTGTAAAGGAACCTTTGTAAAATACATTGATGGTTTCATCGGTAATCGGAAACACGGGTGTCGTTTCTCCTCCTCCCGTCCAGTCTGGGGTAGTGTAGAATTTAGCATTTGTGAAATATAAAGTTCTGTCGCCCGCCTGAATGGGAGGATTAAGGATCAGGATTTTTATATATAAACAGGTATAATCTGCCGGACGTTTGAACTGGCCGAAATTGCAATTATAATAGTGTGAATCGTAAGTCGTAACTGCATCGGCAATCAGGTATTCCTCAGTGCTATAACCGGGATTGTCCGGTATCGGGGTACCGTATTCCGCTTTTATCTCCACCGGGGCGCTGTTGTCTGCGGTTGCAGGGAGAAAGAATGTAGTGCCGTCTTTTTTTTCCCACTTTCCCTCGGCGTTTAATACAAAGGGTTCGGTTACAGAGGTGCCGTCCAATGTATAAGTCAGCTTGATCTCATCGCCTGTATTAAACTTTGTTTTAACGATGGGAGGTAGCTCGGTATCCCAGGCTTTCGTCCCCATCGGGCTGACCTCTATCTGCTCGATGCCGCCTATGTTGACCTCTACCGGAATCCATTCCCCGGTTGCCGGTTGCTCTTCGACGGAACATCCCGCCATGACCGACAGGTATAGCAGGCAGGCGATGGCTCGGAGCGTCGGGTTCAGCTTTTCAAGCATTCTTTTTCCGGGTTTGAATTTCACGCTGGTACGTGCCGGTATCTCATGAATAGTTCCGTTTTTCGGATTCCGCCCCGGACGTGCCGTTTGGTGCCAGGGTGAAAAGGTACCGAAATTCTGTATCGTGAGATATTCGTTCCCGGCCAGAATCGCTTCCACCTCTTCTATCAGTGTGTTTAGATAGCGTAGACTATCGCTATGACTGATATGCAAGCGTTTCGCCACATGGTTGGCTAAGTCTGATTTATTCATAAGTCTGAGAAAATTGTTTACTTTTAATTGCGTATTCGAATGTTTTTTTGACGGAGGGCATCAACCCGTATTGACGGTTGTCGTCGGTTCTCTTTGACGGTCGCCGTCAACGATCGTTGACGATGACCGTCAAAGAGGGTAGAGTGTATTATTCTATTTCGGGGCGATCGCTTCCGCCGTTGCCGACAGTGAGGACATAGAGAAAACGGTTGCGCCGCACTTCTTTTACCAGTGTCTTGCTGTTGGTTCCCGCCTGGGTAGCTACTTCCAGATAATAGGTCCCGTCGGCTAGTTGGGGAATGATAAATGAGAAGTAGGAAGGATCGTTGCGCGAAAGGGCTGTCATAGGAACGGCCGTTTCGGTCTCGTCGCTTGTCTTGATAAAGAAGAAACCGATGGGTTTGCCTTCTTCACCGACAATACGTACGCGCTTTCCTTCGCCATTGAGACTGCCGCCCGGGGTGATCCGGCCATTTACTTCGCCTGTGACTACATCGGTTACTTTGGTAATGGTTGGCAATCCTTCCGATACCTGGCCGACTATGACACTGATACTTTCCAGCTCTTCTTTTAATATGGCACGTGGGGAACAGCGCAGTGTGACGCTGTTGCGGTTAGGATCGAACTTAGCTCCCGGTCCGATAAATGAACCGTCAACGCCTAATGAATTGTTGGCAAGACCAAACTCGACAGTAGCGGCATTGAATAATTCTATCTTTGCCTGTTCCTCAAGATCGTTGTAGGCATTTTCTAGTTCGGAGGCTGTGAATTTACTTTTACCTTTGGCGGCCAATTTGCAAAGGTCTTTGATTGTTCGATTGGCTGTGTAGGTGACATTGAAAGTATAATCATCTTCACGCTCTGTCAGCATATTTGCTACTAGATTGCCGGTAATGCTGTGTTTTTTAGGATCGTTTGTTGCCATAATGAATGTATTTTATCATAGTTCTTAATGAACTATGGTAAGTTATGAATATCCAAAGTCTTATAAATCAATACTTATAATCTGAAAAATAGTTAATTCGGTATGCTTTTGAGTGATTTTATTTATAATGAAATAAATTGTTATACTCTTTGTATATCAATATTTCTTCCTATATTTGTGGCGGTTAATAAAAGATTAGTTCATTAAGAACTATTATATAAAAAGTCTGTTGTTTGTTCTTCAAATTTATTTTTCCCCTTCAGAAAGAGTAAAGTCGTAATAAAAAAATCTTGTCTGGGATACGCTACCGAATCGTATATTTTGTTTAAGTTTGTACTTCTGAAAAATAAATAGAGAGGAATTGCAATGCCATTAAATTTACAAAAGAATTTACCCGCTATCGAGCTTCTGAAGAAGGAACACATCTTTGTGATGGATTCCTTGCGTGCATCATCCCAGGATATTCGTCCGCTACGTGTCGTAGTGCTGAACCTGATGCCGTTGAAGATCACGACAGAGACAGACTTGATCCGTCTGTTGAGTAATACCCCTTTGCAGGTGGAGCTGGACTTTATGAAGATAAAGGGCCATACCCCAAAGAATACTCCGATCGAACATATGCAGGAGTTTTATAAAGACTTCGACGATATAGAGAAAGATTATTACGACGGAATGATCATTACCGGCGCTCCGGTAGAACAGATGCCTTTTGAAGATGTCAGTTACTGGGAAGAGGTGACGACGATCTTCGACTGGGCGCGTACGCATGTAACCTCTACATTATATATCTGTTGGGCGGCGCAGGCGGGATTGTATCATTTCTATGGTGTGCCTAAATATGATTTGCCGGCAAAGATGTTCGGTGTGTTCCGGCATACGTTGCGTGAGCCTTATCTGCCGATATTCCGAGGGTTCGATGATGAGTTTTATGTGCCTCACAGCCGTCATACCGAAATACGTCGCGAAGATATCCGGAAGGTGCCGGAGTTGACGCTTCTTTCGGAGAGCGAGGAGTCGGGCGTTTATATGGCGATGTCGCGCGGCGGACGTGAGTTTTATATTACGGGCCATTCCGAATATTCGCCTTATACGTTGAGCGATGAATATATCCGCGACCTGAATAAAGGCCTTCCTATTTCCGTTCCCCACAACTATTACCGCAACAACGACCCGGCCCAAGGCCCTGTAGTCCGTTGGCGCGGCCATGCGAACCTGTTGTTCACAAATTGGCTGAACTATTACGTTTACCAGGCAACTCCGTTCAATATTGAGGATATAAAGAATTTGGGGAGTTTGTAAATATTGCTACCGAAAGGGGCTGACGAAACGATTAAATAAAGAGTATATATGGCAAAGAAAATACCTTACGGATTAACGGATTATTTTCGTATTGTAACAGAAGATTTTTACTATGTGGATAAGACGAAATATATTGAAGATCTGGAAAAGACAGCAGCTTTCCTGTTTCTGATCCGTCCGCGCCGTTTCGGGAAATCGTTGTTCCTGAATATGCTTAACTGCTATTACGATGTGAAATATGCCGACCGTTTTGAGGAACTGTTCGGCAATCAATACATCGGCAATCATCCGACTGCTGAACAGGGTAAATACCTGGTTTTACGTTTTAATTTCAGCATGGTAAGGGCTACGGACGATAAACTGGAAGCTGCCTTCAACCGGCATATCAGTCTGGAAACAGCGTATTTTGCCAGCGTATATGCTTCTTATTTTAAACCTGATTTCCAGGAACAGCTAAAATTGATTCCGGAGGCTGCCGGACGTTTGGAATATATTTGCCTGTGTGCCAAAGAACAAGGGTTGTCTATCTACTTGCTGATCGACGAATACGATAATTTTACCAATACGATATTATCCTCTAAAGGAAATGATGTGTATCATTCTTTGACGCACGATTCAGGTTTCTATCGCTCATTTTTTAATGTGGTAAAAGGTGTTACCACCGGAGCGGAAGCCCCTGTGAAACGAATGTTCATTACCGGTGTATCGCCTGTTACGTTGGATGATGTGACGAGTGGTTTCAATATCGGGACGAATATAACGACAGATGAACGGTTTAATTCGATGGTCGGTTTCAGCGAATCGGAACTGCATGAGATGTTATCTTATTACCAATCGGAAGGTATGCTGGTCGATTCTATCGATGATATTGTCCGGATGATGAAACCCTGGTACGATAATTACTGTTTTGCCAAAGAATGTATCGGGAAGACGATGTATAATTCGGATATGGTGCTCTATTTCCTGAATAATTATTTGCAGAGGAAACGTCCGCCTTCCGAAATGGTCGACCGTAATATCCGGACGGATTACAGCAAATTGCGCCATTTTATCCGTATCGACAGGATGCAGGAAGAAGGTTGTTCGGTCATTACAAAGTTGATCGATACCGGCGAAGTGAACGGAAACGTGATAAAAGACAGTTTTCCAGCAGAGAACCTGGCCGATCCGGGTAACTTTACCTCACTGTTATATTATTTCGGTTTGTTGACTTATGGCCGGATGGAATATGGCGAAACGATCATGAAAGTACCCAACCTGGCCGTCCGCGAACAGATTTACAGTTATCTGGTGGAAGCGATGAAAGAACGCGAGTCGGTCGTTTTTCCTTTTATGGACTTGTCCGACCGGATGCGGCGTATGGCTTATTTCGGGGAGTGGGAAGCTGCTTTGGACTTTTTTGCCCGTCAGGTTGATAAGAAAGCGGTTCTTCGTGATGTGATCTATCAGGAGTCGACCATTAAAACACTGATGGTTGCTTATATGGGGTTGACGGATTACTTTATTATCTGGCCTGAGTTTGAAGCGGGCCGTGGTTTCTCCGATCTTTACCTGATGCCCAACCTGGCAAACTATCCGGATATGCAATATTCCTATCTGGTAGAGTTGAAATTCCTGAAACGGGATGATACGACAACCGATGTGGAAGCCTTATTGCAGGAAGCCGAAAAACAATTGCACCGTTACGCTACTGACGAGAAGATACTCAGTAGCACCGGTAACACTCGCTTACGCCTGCTAGCCGCTGTTTACTGTGGCTGGCAACCGGAGGCAATGCGCGAATTTGTTTTGTGAGTTGTACTTTTTTGATAAATCAGAAATAACAATATGTCAATAAAACCCCGCCGCATAGAATTATTATCGCCGGCTAAAGATCTGAACTGTGGTATTGAAGCCATTAATCATGGGGCTGATGCCGTGTATATCGGTGCGCCGAAGTTTGGGGCCCGTGCCGCTGCCGGAAATACGTTGGAGGATATTCGTGCTCTTTGTGAATATGCTCATTTATATAATGCCCGTATCTATGTGGCTTTAAATACCATTCTGCGGGAAGAAGAATTGCCGGAAGCGGAGCAACTGATCCGGCAACTCTATCTGGCAGGAGCTGATGCTCTGATCGTACAGGACATGGGGATCACTCGCTTGAATCTGCCGCCTATCCCGCTGCATGCCAGCACACAAATGGATAACCGTACGCCTGAAAAGGTGAAGTTCCTGGAGGCGGCCGGTTTTACACAGGTGGTTCTGGCGCGTGAATTGTCGTTGAATGAGATTTGTTGCATATCGGAACAGGTCTCTGTCCCGCTGGAGGTTTTTGTGCATGGCGCATTATGTGTGAGTTACAGCGGGCAGTGCTATCTGAGCGCGGCTTTGAGCGGGCGAAGCGCAAACCGGGGAGAGTGTGCGCAATATTGCCGGTTGCCTTATTCGATGGTGGATGCGAACGGGACGGAGATCGTTCATAACAAACATTTGTTATCACTCAAGGATATGAACCGTTCTGACCAACTGGAAGCCCTGCTGGATGCGGGTGCTTCTTCTTTTAAAATAGAAGGGCGCTTGAAAGATGTCACTTATGTAAAGAATATAACGGCTTATTACCGGAAGAAACTGGATGCTATCCTAGCACGTCGTCCGGAATATTGCCGTGCATCGGCGGGTAAGAGTACCTATGAGTTTGAGCCGGTAGCCGAGAAAAGTTTCAACCGGGGATTTACTCCTTTCTTCCTGCATGAACGTACAAAAGATATAGCAGCTTTCAATACTCCGAAATCGTTAGGTGAACCTGTCGGAACCGTCAAGGAACTGAAAGGCAATTCGTTTACCATCGCCGGAGTGAAGCAACTGAATAATGGGGATGGCTTGGTATTCTTCAATAGTCGCGGTGAGTTGGAAGGGTTTCGTGTCAACAGGGTAGAGGCGAATCGTGTCTTTCCGTTGGATATGCCGGATATAAAGCCCAAGACGCCTTTGTATCGTAACTTTGACCAGGTTTTTGAAAAGCACTTGGCGAAACCTTCTGCCGAACGTAAGCTGGCTGTAAAGATCGAATTCCTGGATAATCCTTTCGGTTTTACATTGGTGATGGAAGATGAAACGGGAGCACGTGTGATGCTGACCGAGCCGTTCGATAAAGAGCTGGCACGTCGTGACCAGGCCGACAATATCCGGACGCAACTTGCCAAGTTGGGGAACACGCCGTTTGAAGCATCGGAAGTACATATAGGAATGGGGGAAAACTGGTTCGTCCCGTCGTCTCTTCTGGCGGATATGCGTCGCAAGGCCGTAGAGAAGTTGCAGTCAGATCGTATGATCCGTTATCAGCGTGAACTCTCGCGTAAGGTTGAACCTGCGAAAGAGGTTCCTTTTCCGGAACGCCAGTTGACTTATCTGGGGAATGTATCAAATAGCCGGGCGGAAGCTTTTTATAAAGCGCATGGAGTAGAGACGGTTGCAGATGCTTTCGAATTAAAACCGGAGAAAGATGTTCCGTTGATGTTTAGCAAGCATTGCCTACGGTATAGTATGGGATGGTGCCCAACTTACCAGAAAGAGAAATCACCTTATAAGGAACCTTATTATCTTTTATATAAAGACACCCGGCTCCGCCTGCATTTCGATTGCAAGCGGTGCCGGATGTTGGTGTATGCAGAATAAATAAGCATATTTTGCTTATTCCCTCTATTTCAATAGAACCTTCTGTCCCGGCCTGCCGTCTATTGTCAGGATATAGACACCGGCAGCCAGCCCTTCGAAGCGATTATCGCCGGGCGAAAGGAGACGCGTGAGGATCATGCGACCGGAGATTTCGTT
>OGQF01001162.1_pt1 | contig 19334 bp, 10 predicted proteins | sample 1553141 | NCBI WGS metagenome assembly OGQF01 (sample SAMEA2580005, study PRJEB22360) | human gut metagenome | biome: human gut; feature: human-associated habitat; material: faeces | place: Denmark | collected 2008/2010
CTTTATCAAACAGGAAGTGGACAACTTCCTGCACAAGAATGCGGACATAGCCGAAACGATACAACAAAAGATACAGGAGTCGGAAAAGGAACGTAAAGCCATCGCAGGCGTGACGAAACTTGCCCGCGAACGTGCGAAGAAAGCCAACCTTCACAACCGCAAGTTGCGCGATTGCCGCATTCATCTGAACGACCCGAAAGGAAAAGGACTGGAAGAAGAATCTTGCATCTTTATCACTGAGGGAGACTCTGCAAGCGGCTCCATCACCAAAAGCCGTGACGTGACTACCCAAGCTGTATTCAGCCTTCGCGGTAAACCGTTGAACTCGTTCGGACTGACCAAGAAGGTAGTTTACGAAAATGAGGAGTTCAACCTTCTTCAAGCTGCCCTTAATATAGAGGATGGTTTGGACGGGTTGCGTTACAACAAGGTAATCGTAGCAACCGATGCCGATGTGGACGGTATGCACATCCGTCTGCTGATGATTACTTTCTTCCTGCAATTCTTCCCCGATCTCATCAAGAAAGGGCATGTATATATCCTGCAAACTCCTTTGTTCCGCGTACGCAACAAGAAAAAGACCATTTATTGTTATTCTGACGAAGAACGTATCAACGCCATTGAAGAGCTAAGCCCGAATCCGGAAATCACACGATTCAAAGGTCTGGGAGAGATCTCACCGGACGAATTCAAGCACTTTATCGGTAAGGATATGCGTTTGGAACAGGTAACTTTGCGCAAGACGGACGCAGTGAAAGAACTGCTTGAATTCTACATGGGTAAGAATACTATGGAACGACAAAACTTTATTATAGACAATCTGGTTATAGAAGAAGACTTGGCATCATGAGAAAAGCAATATTTCCGGGTACATTCGACCCCTTCACCATCGGACATTATTCGGTAGTGAAACGTGCACTTACCTTTATGGACGAAATCGTGATAGGAATCGGTATCAATGAGAACAAAAACACGTACTTCCCCATTGAAAAAAGGGAACAGATGATCCGGGAACTTTACAAAGACGAGCCTCGTATACAAGTAATGTCGTACAACTGTCTGACTATCGATTTTGCACAGGAAGTAGGCGCTAAGTTTATCGTTCGTGGCATTCGTACGGTGAAAGACTTCGAATATGAAGAGACAATTGCCGACATCAACCGTAAGCTGGCAGGCATTGAAACCATCTTACTTTTCACTGAACCCGAACAGACTTGTGTCAGCTCCACGATTGTACGCGAATTATTAACTTACAACAAAGATATCAGCCAGTTTATTCCCGAAGGAATGGTGATAAGTTGAGAGTTGAGAATGGAGAGTTGAGAATGATGTAGACGTATCCGGCAATTATATTATATAAAGTAAGATTATGAATAGAATGAAAATATACGTCCTCTTAGTTTGTCTGGGGACAATACTTACAGTACAAGCTCAGAACTTCGGTTCGGCTGCTATGCGTAAGTTGCAAATGGCAGAGTTTGCAATCTCCAATTTCTATGTGGACAAAGTAGATGAAGACAAGTTGGTAGAAGAAGCCATCATCAAGATGTTGGCACAACTCGATCCGCACTCTACTTACTCGGATGCAGAGGAAGTGAAGAAAATGAACGAACCGCTCCAAGGTAACTTCGAGGGTATCGGAGTACAATTCCAGATGATAGAAGACACCCTGTTGGTGGTACAGCCTGTCAGCAACGGACCTTCCGAGAAAGTCGGTATCCTTGCCGGTGACCGCATCATTGCCGTGAACGACAGCGCTATTGCCGGGGTGAAAATGAGTACGGAAGATATCATGAAGCGTCTTCGTGGCCCGAAAGGTTCGAAAGTCAATCTGACAATCGTTCGTCGCGGTGTAAAGGAGCCTTTATTGTTTACAGTAAAGAGAGATAAGATACCTATCCTTAGTCTCGACGCCTCTTATATGATTCAACCTAAAACGGGTTATATCCGTATCAACCGCTTCGGAGCAACAACTGCCGAAGAGTTCAAAAAAGCAATGAAGGACCTCCAGAAGAAAGGAATGAAAGATATGATTCTTGACCTGCAAGGAAACGGAGGCGGTTATCTCAATGCAGCCATTGACCTTGCCAACGAATTCTTGGGACAAAAAGAACTGATTGTATATACCGAAGGTAGGACCGCCAAGCGTAGTGATTTCTATGCCAAAGGTAACGGAGACTTCCGTAATGGCCGCCTCATCATATTGGTGGACGAGTATACAGCTTCCGCCAGCGAAATTGTCAGCGGTGCGGTACAGGATTGGGACAGAGGAATTATTGTAGGCCGCCGTTCTTTCGGCAAAGGCTTGGTGCAACGTCCTATCGATTTGCCGGATGGTTCTATGATTCGTCTGACTATCGCCCGTTACTATACTCCATCGGGACGTTCTATCCAAAAGCCGTATGGCAGTACGGTCGATTACAACAAAGACCTCATCGACCGTTTCAATCATGGTGAACTGATGAATGCCGACAGCATTCACTTCCCGGATTCATTAAAGGTACAGACTAAAAAACTAGGACGTACTGTGTATGGAGGTGGTGGTATCATGCCCGATTATTTCGTACCAATCGATACGACATTGTATACGGATTATCACCGGAACCTGGTAGGCAAAGGGGTTATCATCAAATTTACCATGCAGTTTATTGAGGAACACCGGAAAGAATTAGCTAACAAGTATAAGAAGTTCGAATCATTCAACGAGAAGTTTGTCATTGACGATAATATGTTGGCTACTTTGCGGGAGATGGGCGAGAAAGAGGGTGTGAAGTTCAATGAAGAACAATATCAGAAAGCACTCCCACTTATCAAAACGCAGCTCAAAGCACTGATTGCCCGCGACCTTTGGGACATGACCGAATATTTCCGGGTAATGAACACAACGAACGAAAGTGTACAAAAGGCTTTGGAAATACTGAATTCGGATGAATACGGGAAGAAGTTGAAATAAACAAGAACTTCTTCTCTCCTATATAGAAAAATCACTTTTCTCTATCACCTATCACCGACGGCAATCAAACACCTTATTCATCGGGGTTTCCGGCGGTGATAGGTTGTTTTTTAACCTATCACCTATACCTGTCACTTATCACCGTCCAGTCACTCCGCCAACCACCGTTCAATGTTACGTTGTTCGTCACTGAAGCTTACACCTATTTTATATAATGTCCGTGAATCGGAAGCAAAAGCGTCGGCATACCCTTTCTCATTGATTTGTGCCAAAGCCTCCTCAGCAGTAGCCCCCTGCTTGAACTCCATCACATAGATAAACTTATCGGTTTTCAAGACCAAATCAATACGTCCGCGAGAAGTGTGATACTCCACCTGAGTATAGAAACCCGCCAAACGAAAGACAATGAAAAGAACATTCTGGAAGAAAAGTTCAACATTGCGTACCGGATCCTGACCGACAATGACTTCGTACGGAGCATCTGCAAAGAAACTTTGCAGACGATGGAAGAAACCGTCAATATTACCATTACGTACTTCTCCCACAAATCTACGAATTTCGAACGGTGCCTCCGCCTCACTCTTATCGATATAGAAAGGCATCAGATATTTCACGAATCCCTCTTCCACCTCACGATTGGGATAATCCAACGTATAAAGACCGAATTCCGGGTCGTAGTCTTTGATAGTCAAATAGCCACTCTGATAAATGACAGGTATGGGATTTGTGCCTTCGGAATCAATGCTGTCCAACACATCTTCCGTAACTTCCACCTTTTCAATCTCTTCAAGACGGTAATGATGTTTCTTCAATAAGTAGACAAGATAAGAAGGAGTGCCTGTGGCAAACCAATAACTGCCGAACGCCATTGCATCAAAAGTATTGAGCAGGCTGAAAGGATTGTAAATGCCGGGCGTGTTGAAATTGAAATGATATCCGTCGTAGCGTTTCTGCACTTCAAGACAAACGGTCTCATAATCCAATCCTTGTACATCGGCAAGGGTATGCAGGTCTTTGTCAAAATAACGATGCAGTTCCTTGTCTGTAATGCCGCAAATATCAATATAATCACGGCGCATGGAGATATCCTTCAGATTGTTCAGGTCGCTGAACACACTCACCTTTCCAAATTTGGTCACGCCTGTCAGGAAACCAAGTTTGATGTATCCGTCCATCGTTTTCAGTACGCCATAGAAAGGTTTCAGCGTATTACGGTACTCCTTCTGCAACTCTTCGTTGCCGATAGCCTGCAACATAGGTTTGTCGTATTCATCCACAAGGATGGCGACACGGTGACCGGTCTGCTCCACCGCACGCTGTACGATTCCTTTAAAGCGGAGGGCAAGAGTCGTTTCACTAGGTCCCGTACCATACTGTTCCTCCCAAACAGTCAAAGCATTGTCCAATATTTTGTCCAGGCTGTCCGGTGCATCATACTTCCCGATATTCAAGTCTAGATGCAAAACGGGACGTACCGTCCAATTCTGTTCCAGTTGTTCTATCGCCAGCCCTTCAAACAATTCCCGCTTTCCACGAAAGTAAGCTTCCAATGTAGAAAGCAGCAGGCTTTTGCCGAAACGACGCGGACGACTGAGAAAATAATAGCTTCCGGTAGTCACTAATTTATAAATCAACGCTGTCTTATCTACGTAAATATAGCCATCCCTACGCAACTTCTCAAAGCTCTGTATGCCGATAGGGTAAATCCTCTGCTTCATTATCTGTTTCTCCTTTCCATTCATTAGCGTATGACACGTTGTACAAAGATAGGACTTTTTTTCTAAGAAAAGCCCATCCGACTATGAAATCACCGGTATATCACATGAAACATACGGGACGAATTACTCAAACAAGCGGAAATCATTTGCTTTTCTCCCTTATATAGTTTACCTTTGAGGTCGATATAGTCTATTCTTCACGGCCATGAAGATTTCCTACCACAGCCGTGAGAAGATCCTACCACGCCCATGAAGAGATCTCGTCACGGCCGTGACAAACTAATGATAAAGGCTCCGGAAGGCAACTATCCTTATACCTTAATCCAACAACAAAGGCAGGACAATGTATATATAAAGCCACTTGGCGGCAAACAGGCAGTAGCTTGACAGAAAGTAAGCAGTAGCTCTACACCAAGCAAGCGACAGCTATATAACAATAAAAACAAAGATACAATGGCAATACAATTTGAATTGTACAAAACGCCCCACCCGAAGGATGAGGAAAACAAGGAAACATACCACGCACGTGTGGTCAACTTCCAACACATCGACACGGATTATCTGGCAAAGGAAATCCAAATGGCCACTTCTCTGACCGAAGGGGATGTAAAGTCGGTACTCGAATCACTGAGCCACTTCATGGGCTATCGTCTCCGCGAAGGAGAAAGCGTTCATCTGGATGGTATCGGTTATTTCCAGGTTAAGCTGAACAGCCAGGAACCGATCACTTCGCCCAAGCTGAAAGCGAATCAGATAAAGCTAAAAGCCAACATCTGTTTCAAGGCAGACGCCAAGTTGAAAAGGTCTGTCAGTGTCGTCCATGTGGAGCGTAGCAAACTAAGAAACCATTCCGCTTCCCTTTCGAATGAAAAGATAGACAAGTTGCTGACGAATTACTTCAACGATAAACCTATGTTAACCCGCATCGATTTTCAAAGGTTATGCGGACTTTCAAGGACTTTGCAAACTTACGCTTACCACTGCCGCCCGACATATCAAACGACTGAAAGAAGAAAAGAAATTGAATAATATCCATACGTATTATAACCCGATTTATGTACCAATGCCGGGATATTACGGCAAGGCGGAAATAAAAGAGGATGAAACAAATGCCATAAAGTAAAGACTATAATAGAATGAGAGATACCTTGCGGCGAGGTATCTCTCAATTATTTATATCCCCCATTCATAAGACCTACATTCAATTATTCTTATTAATCAAATTGATTACTACCTTCACCATCACGTCCTTTTCTTCCGTCCGGCTTTCAGCAATCATTAACGTAAGTGCTACGAGCATATTGTTACCGATTAACTTCGAACCATCAGATTTATACAGTATACCGTTCTTCTCCAGAAACCAAAGGAACAGAAAAGCGGCAATTGTTTGTGTTCGATGACGTTAGAAAGAAGACGTACGGTGCTCTTCAAGTCTGCCATTTGCGCCTGTGTCAGCCACACCGTCTCATTCTCCAACTTCACATCAATGGAAGTTTTCCCATCCTTTGTCTGATAAATGACAATCTTTCCTCTATTGTCGATAAAATGCTTCCTTATTTACGCATTGTGTCCGTCCATTGCTACGAAGGTAATGGACGGACACACAAATGTACAGCTTTCAAAAAGAAATAAAGAATATAAAGCTGCTTTTATTAGTTGCTCTGAAGTGTTATTATAGAACGTGCCGGAATATGAACAATCTTTCCACTCTTCACTTTTCCTACCGGTAGCAAATTCTCCCCTTCTTTATCCGAAGTACGATAAACCTGCCATTGCGCATTCCCGACTTTTTCTTTATGAATAGAAAACTCTTTCTCCTCATTGGCATAGTTTATAACGACTATCACATACGTTCCATCCACGTTTTTGTAAGCAGAACACATCAATCCTTGCTGGTCAGTGTCGCCATCGGGAATGAAAGTGTTTGTTTGATCGAAAGCTGAAACGGATAACCGGACTGCTCCCGGACGGATAAAACGGCTGTAATTGCCTAGAGCCCACATCAGTTTGGAATCTTCCACTCTGCCATCCAAGAAATTATCGTCCGTAGTATATTCACGAATCAGTCCGTCTTTATAATCGCCGCCAATAGCACGCCACCATTGCCAGCTCTTTGCACCGGCATATACAATATCATGGTGAATGATACGGGCGACATAAAGGGCTGTCTTCATCGTACGGTCGAATCCATTTCCTCCTCCGATTTCTTCATCATTGCCCATGATGCAAGTCTCCGTCTGCCAAAAGTCAACATCGTGTTTGTCTAATGTATCCCGCAACTGACTGCGGATATTGCGTAACTCACTCAAAGGAGTCGTTGTCCAGTAGCTATGTCCCAGCATTAGTCGGGGAACATTCGGAGTATCACCCAAATATGTGTCCACACTGTCCGGACAGAAGAAAGCCTGAATCTGATAGCCACGTTGCCAATCTGTCTCGTGTGTACGGAACATACAACGGTAATCGGAAGATTCACTTACCAAAATCTGCGTATCTATATTCCGGTTCACAAATTCCCGGCTCAACAGACGGACAGTACGGGCTATTTCCCTGTTCGTTGCCGGACAACCTTCCTGTTTCGGTCCTACCCAATTCCAGTGTCCGTCCGGCTCATTGAAAGGACAGATGTAGTTGAACTTGATACCATCGTGTTGCTCTACTCCCTGCACTACATCGGCCAAAAAACGGACGTACTTCTCATAACAGTCCGGTTTCAGATTTGCCGTACCACCGCGACCCGTGTTTGTAGCCAAGCTGTTCTGCGTATAATAGACGGGAGGAGAATTGAGGAAAGCCAGAAATTTATCGACCCCACGCTCCTTCGCCAACTTCAGGAAGTTACGCTGCCCCTGTTGCTTGCTCCAATTGTAGGTCCCGTCCGGTTGCAAGAAACATTCGGCACGCATCCAAGGAGAAGCAATCTGACTGTCGTCACCTTGTTCCGCACTGCCTGCACCGACATTGAAACGCCAAAGAGACAAACCGATACCTTTGGGCTGTCCATTCGCATCATTCTCCGTACTGAACAGCCAATCGGCTATCTGATTCTGCTTTTCCTCCGGCCAAAGTCCGATGAACTGCATACTCCAAGCGTCGGAAGCGCCGAAATAAGTCATTGTCTGGCAGGGACGGTCTGTTTCTAGCTGATAGCTAACATCAGTGGCAGGTTGGGAACCCCCGCCTACCATACTCATGTAGAAGAAGCCTAAAGAGGCCAAGAACACTTTACTTTTCATTTTTTACAATATACCTATTGAAAATATTATCCGTTCTATTTCAAATCGTAAACCATTGTGACAACCGATTTAGCCGGAATATATCCTTTCAAATATTCATCTACCTCATTCAAATTACTCGTACTTGATGTTACATATTGTCTCATAGAAACCACTTGTTTATTCAATCCTTCGATAGATGTTTCCATTTGTATAGATTCATCATTTATGTTAGTATATACCACTACCAACTTATCTTCCTCAGGAGAGATATAAGCAGAACCAAAGAATTTTTTATCTCCTTCAGGGATATTCAAATCTACCCGATGATACCCCGGACGAACGAAGAGACTATAATTACCCAACACCCACAGGTTCTTGCTAGACTCATAAGTTCCACCATCAGCAATATTACCATAATCTCCTCCGGTCGGAATCAAACGAATCATGTAAAAACGGCTTTTCTGGCTATAAACTTCCTGTGAGGCTGTTGTCCAATATGCCCAAGAATTCATACTTGCCGTTACCAAATCATGGTGCAGCACTTTAGCCATACTTAAAGCTAAATCCATATAAGTTGCTTGATCATAATTTTCGTAATCTTCATATCCTTCGCCCAACATACTCCATTCCGTCTGATAAAGTTTCAACCCATATTTATCCGCCTCAGCACGGGCTTTCGTACGTGAATCAAACAACACATCCCATGTTTTATCCCACCAATAACTATGAGCGCAAATCAACTTAGGCATACGTTCTAAGTCGCCAAGATAATGTTCTGAATCTGACTTAAAATAAGTTGGAATAACATTCGCGCGATCTGCCCAACTGTCATCAGTAGTATAAAGATAAGGAACCTTAGCAGCTTCCGCCAATAACATCATCGTATTTTCAGGCCCTTTTGTCTTCAGACTCTCATTCAACGCTCTAGCCATCTTTGCCACATGTACATGTTGCCAAGAACATCCCTCCTGACCATCTCCTCCCCATGAATACTGTGGTTCGTTCAATGGACTTATATATGAGATATTGTATCCATTATCAGAGAAATGTTTAGCCACAGTGGCCAAGAAATCAGCAAAATCATCAAAACAATCTTCTCTTAAATTATTGTTCCACCAATCACCTGACCCTTTACCGTTGACAGTAAACTGTACAGGAGGAGTATTACTAAACAATACGAAATTATTACAACCATATTCTTTCGCTTTCTGCATAAAGTACTGCTGCCCACTAGATTTATTCCAATCATACGTACCATTCTGCGTCAGGAAACATTCCACTCTTCGAGTCTTATCCGTAATTCCGCTAGCTTCGCCCTGCTCGGCAGTACCACCACCTAAATTTACGCGCCACATGGAAAGACCAATACCTTCCGGGTTTCCCCTTTCTATCTTTTGAGAGAAAAGAAGTTTAGCAATGCCTTCTTTAGCATTATTACTCCAATATTTACCGATATAATCCATCGTCCAAGCATCAGAAGAAGCAAATCCATCAATAACCTGATGTTTGTCGGCAACATTTACCGTTGATGTCATCGCATGGTCCGAAGTTATCTTCGGAAGATAATCTGGTTCAAAAGCCTTGTCGTCACTGCATGAACACAGAGCAGCCAAGCACGAAAGTCCTAAAAGAATATATTTATTTTTCATAACATTGTGTCTTTATTATACTGAAATTGAATTGATTTAGTATCCGGGATTTTGCTCAATGCTTCCACCCGACAAGGTTATTTCCGTTGGAGGCAAGGGGAAAAGTTCATCTCTACCCTCCTTGAAATTGACACCTTTATTACTATTCTCTTTTTGGTTACTGCTTTCATCCGAATCATAACCAATCTTATTATAGGCAACAAATGTACCATTCGGTCCCATAACATTACAAATAGCCGATTTACCATTATCATCTTTCCAACGGCGCAAATCATACAAACGGTTATTTTCCAACGCCAGTTCCAAGCGGCGTTCTTTACGAATAGCGTTGCGAAGTTCAGTGCCGGTAGCCGTCGACGGAGCTAAATATACACGATCCCTAACTTTATTCAAAGCCCATTTAGCCTCATCATCATGTCCCAGTTCGTTCTCCACTTCCGCATACATCAACAATACATCGGCATAACGCAACAAGCGATAATTCAAAGGAATATGAGGTGCATCATAGGGAGTAGGCCGTTTTTCCACAGGTATATATAATTTACGTGAAACACGGGGAGACTTATGATCATTCGGAGATATTACATAAGGATTTTTAGCATTCGCATCGCCATAAACCTTTGTCGCTCCATTCTTAATAATCGTCCATCTCAAACGGTAATCTTCATTAAGTTGTTCCTCCGGTGTCTCTCGCACAGGTTTTTCCTCTTGAAAAGCTCTCTCTAAATTGCTTGTCGGAAGTCCCCACGCCCAACCACTATCATCACGCGAGCCACAAACAATAGGAATACGTATACCCAAATTATAAGACACATCACTATTAGTCTGGACCTCAAACAATGATTCGGTACTATTTCTTTGGTCTATATCCCATACTTGTCCAAAATCGCTCAACAATTCATATTCTTCTCTGCCACCAGCGAACTCGCCTCTGCAAGTAATCTCTTGTAATAATGGCTCTGCTTCCGTATATTTTCCCTGATACAGATAAGCTTTCGCCAGATACCCTTGCGCTGCCCCTTTTGTAGCACGGCCTAAATCCATAGCGTCGTATTCACTCCGCTTCGGCAAGTCAGGAATAGCTTCCAACAGATCTTTTTCTATCTGCGCATAAGTATCTTCTACAGTTGCACGTTTGATGCCTGTTATTTCACTCGGCAATTTCAATCCCAGTACCAAAGGTACACCTCCAAAGTTTCTTACCAATTCAAAGTAATGAAATGCTCTCAGGAATTTAGCCTCCGCAATATATCTTTTTTTCAAACTTTCATTCTCGAAAACGACTTTTGGAATCTGCTCTATCGCAACATTACTTCTTAGAATACCTTTATAACGATATTGCCAAAAGTTCTGACAGGCATTTCCTGCATTATATGTATTTCCGGTGTAATGGGCAAGGTCACGGTATTCTCCGGGATCCTGCGTTGTGTTTCCCATCCACATATCATCCGTACACATATCACTTGCTATATAAAATTTCTGTATCTGCCACCAGTCATCAAAAAAGACAGACTGATAACATCCTGTAATCTGCTGTTTACATTCATCTTCACTTTTGAAGTAGTCATCCAGGTTCTGTTGTGCCCTAACCGGTTCTTCCAAAAAATCGGCACAGCCGGATAGTGAGATTGTAAAAGCGGCTATGGAAAGCCCTAATATATATTTCTTCATGGTCTTTACTAGTTTATATATTAAATTAGAAATTTAGATTCAGTCCGAACAGATAAGTACGAGGATTCGGATAACCTGCCCAGTCGATACCGGATTCCGTCACATTACCTTTCGTTCCTAATGAGGCGGTTTCTGGATCCATACCGGAGTATTTTGTAATTGTAAACGGATTCTGTGCGGAGAATGATAGCCTCAAGCTGAATCCCTTCGTCCAATTCTTGGGCAGGGTGTAGCCTATCTGCAAAAGTTTACAACGCATATAAGAACCATCTTCAACAAAGAAACTAGACGGACGCTTGTAGTTCATATTCGAATCATTCACAGACAAACGAGGTAAGAAATTACTCGTTCCCTCTCCGTGCCAAACTTTATTATAAGTTCCCGCATATACATTCTCGCCTCCGGCACCGGAATAACGTCCTAACGTAGTGTTGAATATATCATTTCCAAAAGTACCATAAAAATTAGCCAGGAAATCAATGTTCTTGTAAGAAAGATGAGCATTCAGACCTACCATCAGATCAGGGAAAGCAGAACCAATATAAGTTTTATCTTTATCATCCAGCTCACCGTCATGGTTAAGATCCCTAAAACGGAAATCACCCGGTACGGCATTAGGCTGAATTATTTTTCCATGTTCATCGGTATGCGCATTGACCTCCGTCTGATTCTGAAAGATCCCATCTACAACATATCCATAGAAGCGGCTGATTTCTCCGCCTTCTTCGTTACGAATAATATAATCACCATTAAATCCACCCGTATAAAGAGGTTGTCCCATCAGTTTTTCGGCCTTGTTCTTTACAGAAGATAAATTCAAACCGACACCATAAGTAAAATCTCCTTGACGGTCTTCCCAACCGATGGACAATTCCCAACCGGTAGCTTTCATACTGCCAATATTCTCCCACATCTGTCCGTTCCACATCGGATAACCCAATATCAACAGGTTATCACGCTTCATCAACATATCATGTGACTTCTTTTGAAACCAGTCTGCCGTTACCGTCAAGCGATTATTCAGAAAGCCCATATCCACTCCGATTCCGAAGTCTTCTACTGTTTCCCATTGTACTTTCGTATTTCCGATAGCAGTTACACTTGTACCTATCTCGCGATTACCTTCCTGACCGAACACATAATCAGTTGTACCGACTGTAGAAGCATAAGCCGAATCATCAATAGACTGATTACCTACCCGTCCCCAACCAGCACGGATTTTCAGATTGTCAAAAATATGCTGGTCTTTCATAAACTCTTCACCAGTAACACGCCACGCTCCGGATACAGCCGGGAAAGTTGCATACTTATTCCCTTTTACGAATTTAGAAGAACCATCCACACGTACAGAGGCTGTAAGGTAATAACGATCGTTGTAATTGTACATCACACGTCCCAGATAAGAAATCAATGAAGAGTAGGAATTAGTTCCGGAAGCCTGCTGATTCTTTGTACCTGCACTGACATATTGCAGAAGTTCGTCATTCGTAGGAATTCCGTCACGTGAGCCTGTCAGCCAATAGTGTTGGAAACGCTCCATAGTATAACCTGCCATTATATTCAGATTATGTTTCTGATTGAACGACTTTATCCATGTCAACGTATTTGTCCAGTTCCAGTCTATCCAATTCTTCATTTCCCTTTTTGCCACGCTGGTTTCCGCACGCTCCAAATTATCAATATCAAATGTCGGAGTAAATTCATCATATAAGCGGAAACGAGCATTCAATCCCAATTGTGAACGAAAGATCAACCCTTTAATCGGTTCTATATTGATAAACGGAGTAGCCAACAAGCCATATTCATCCGTATTCTTCGCCATACGTGCCATATTAGCTACCGGATTCCATACTTGGCTGTTATGAGAACGGGAATAATTATCATATTCATTATCCGTCCATTCACTTTCAGGACGCATCACCGGAGTAGTAGGGTCCATAGCCATGATAGATCCTATCAAGTCGGGAGTGTCTTTCCAGTTTTCATACTTGGGAGTAAAATCAATACCGGCCTTTACAATATTGTTAAAAGTATATTCCATACTAAAACGAGCTGTAAACTTTTGCCAATTTCCTATTTTATATTGAGAATCCTGTCCGAAATAACCAATACTTGCCGAATAAAGAAGTTTATCCGTTCCACCGGAGAAACTTAAATTATAATTGTGAATCAATGCCGTTTTCCTCATCGTCTCATCCCACCAATCCGTTCCTTCAGCATCAGTAATGCCATTATACCCCACATACATAGGCACATTACCGTCATTAATGTATCTTGACTTCAATACATATTCATACTCGGAAGCTTTTGCCATATCAGGTTTCTCTAATGTTTGGAAACCTGCTGAAGCTGTAAAAGTGAATTTGGTTGCCCCCTTTGTTCCTTTCTTCGTGGTAATTAAAACAACACCATTCGAACCACGGGTACCATAAATAGCAGAAGCAGAAGCATCCTTCAAAACCTGCATCGATTCAATATCATTCTGATCAAGGAAGTTTATATTATCTCCTACCGGCATTCCATCAACTACATACAACGGATTGGATCCATTGACTGTAGACACACCGCGAATAATGACGCGGGGAACTGTTCCGGGACCACCTGCACTTGATATTTGTACGCCATTGATTTTCCCCTGTAAAGAGTTCATTGCATTACCGGAACTCAACGTTTTTAGTTCGTCACCTTTGATAGCTGCAATGGAACTGGTTAAGTCACCCTTCTTCACTGCACCATAACCGATGACTACAACTTCATCCAATGCTTGCGTATCATCTTGCATCACTACATTAATTGTAGTACGTCCGTTCACTTTAATTTCCTGTGTTTTATATCCAATCATGGAGAAAACCACAATTGCGTCCTTAGGCACATTATTCAATGTATAGTTACCGTCCAAATCGGTCACGGTACCGTTTGTCGTACCCTTTATCAAGGCTGTCAAACCGATCATCGGCTCCTTATCCGCAGCCGAAGTCACAACGCCTTTTACAGTAATGTTCTGCGCATAGCCACATAAGCTTATTAATGCGAGACACAATAATAATATCTGCTTTTTCATATTAAATTTAATGTTACTTGTTATCAACAGGAATCAACTTAACCCTTCCGAGATGAGCGTCAAATATAAGTTTATAATCTCCGGCTGTCTTTACCGTTGGCTTTGCCCAGTCTTTATTTTGTCTGGTCAACATAGTCCCTTGCCAAGCCGGATTTACATGCACCGCATTTTCATCACTAAAATATCCGAAAACTTCAGGGTCATAAACGGCATCTGCTCCTTCCGATTTATCAACATACCATGCACAATAATCCCACCAGTTATCATGGTGCCAATTATGAATTATAAAATTCATCTGCGTATTTGCCTTAAGTGACAATGATTTAAGATAAAATAAATGAGGATTAATGTTATCTTGCTCAAATCTCTGGATATTCTTAGGAGCATCTGTCATATAACCAAAATAAAACTCTTGGAGCCATGAACCACCATTATTCCACGTATCTAAAGAAATTGAGCCAAATTCATGCGGCGCAGGATCAATCGCCTGTTCAATCGAATAAGTACTCATTGAATATGAGTTATCTGATATATTGAAAGTTATTTCATAATATACATTAGCCTGTTCAAGGACTATCGGTTCAGCAATACTCGGATCAGAGACTAATTTATTAAGATTATTGGGGTCTCTACCAAAGCAAATCGGATAAATATCTGCCTTTTGAGGAATAAAATAAATCTCCGTCCCTGCTTTCTGCGAATAATAATTCGCCTTATAAGTATATGCTCCCGTACGTTCAATTCTCATCGGAACACCAAACACATCAGAAGTCAACTGGCTGGCATCCTCAACATCACTAAGATACATTTTCTGAAAATCCGGCATTTCCGCCACCACTTTGACTGTATAAGATGTAGTAGTAGTTTCTTCATTAGCAAATTTATCAACGACCTTTAGTCTTACATCATAAGTTCCCGATTGCGCAATTGGAAGTCTCACCACACCATCAAATTTAGTTTTTCCCTCCGCATCTACTTTCTCAACCAACTCCAAGGACGGAATACTTACTTCTACATAATCTAAGGCCTGTTCATCCTCTACTATAAAGTGGAACGGAACGGTTCCATCCTCCGCTGTCAAAGTTGTGAACTCACCCTCTGCTGCAAATTTGATTGTCGGTTTTTCCGAATCATTATCCGTTGAAACCATAATGGTATGTTCAACTGAACGCCCTCCTACGTCTGTAATAGTAACTATAATCGGATAATCAGCCATTCTCGGCAGTTTTTCAGAAAGAGTAATAGCATATTCTAATTCATAAGAATATAATGGTTCACCATAAATGCTAAGTAAATCAATAGTTTTATCCAAATAAAGTTCAGCATTTTGTAATCTGATAGAACGAATACCATCTGCATCAGTAATGGTAGCAGTCAACGTTAACTCACTGCCCGGATCAACATGGATATGATCGGCAATCAACTCTACAACTGGTTTCTGCCCGTCTACATCTTTGTAGTCATTATCGTCACTACACCCGGTAGTCAACGTTGCAGCAAAAAGAAAAGTCCATAACACTGCACCATGCAAGAATTTTGCTCTCATAATAATAGTATTTAATGATTAAAACTTATCGGTTTATCGTGAAAGACAGAACCAATCGTCTGCTTTCACAATGCAAATATAAGTGAATAAGATACATACAACCGATAAAAATCATGCAGAGAAGCTACATAAATCATGCAATGCACGATTTACATACTCTAAATAAAATATTTATTTCTATTTTTGAGCCTGTAAATGAAACGAATAGGCACGAGTTATGAAAAGACACATTGCTTCTATTTTATTTTTATTCTTGCTGTCCGTTTATCAGTCGGCAGCACAAACTTATTCCGTAAAACGGTTGGGAATCGAACAAGGACTGTCTAATAATTATGTAGTTAGCATTACACAAGACAAACAAGGCTTCCTATGGTTCGCTACAGAAGAAGGGCTTAACAAGTTCGATGGAACCCACTTCATCACCTATTATAAGAATGACCCCTCACAAAACAGTCAGGGAATCACCGGTAATGAACTTAACCGGGTGTATGCCGACACTAAACGTCCTGTGATATGGATAGCGACCCAACGTGACGGATTAAATGCCTATAATTATGACAAACAGGTATTCACTCCCTACCTGCACAATCCGGAGGATCCGCATAGCCTGATAACCAATGACGTAACAGACATTGCCCCTTCTACACAAAGCGAAGACGGACTGTGGATCAGTACCTATTATAGAGGTATAGAATATCTCGACATCAACAGCGGACAATTTACCCATTACAATAAAAACACAATTCCCGGCTTGCCCGACGAACAAACATGGACCGTATTGGACGGAGGAGGCGGGAATTTATATATCGGCCATGTTAGCGGTGGTTTCAGCATTCTCTCGCTGAAAGACAAAAGTGTAAAAAACTTCCGACACGAACCGGATAATCCGATGAGCCTGCCCGGAAATGATGTACGATGTCTCACCAAAGACACAAACGGGAATATCTGGCTGGGAACAGACAAAGGACTGGCTCTCTTCAACGCTGCCGATAGTAACTTTATCACCTTCAAGAATAACAAAAACGACAAGCACGAAGCCTTATGTAACCGCATACTCGCCATCAAACAACTAAATGACAGCAAACTATGGATAGCCTCCGAGCTGAATGGCATTACCATACTGGATCTAAAGCAAAGTATGTTTCTTTCACCGGACCAGATCTCCCTCGAATATATACAAGAAGGAGATGATAACCGAAGTCTCTCCAATGCAAGTGCCCGATGCATATTCCAAGATTCTTTTGACAATATCTGGATAGGGACGTGGGGAGGAGGAATCAATTTCATCAGCAGTACCCCTCCTTTATTCACAACATTGAGCTACTCTCCCATTCCCGGCAATGAGAACAGCCTGAATAACAAAGTGGCAAGCAGTCTTTGCACAGACAGACAAGGACGGGTGTGGATCGGGACGGACGGAGGAGGAATCAATGTATTTGAAGGGGACAAGCGCACCGCTATCTATAAAAAAGAAACCGGAGAAATTCCTTCAAACTTTATACTCACTTCCCTGCAAGACTCTAAAGGCAACTTATGGTTCGGTTCTTTCCAAGGAGGAATCAGTTACTATGACAGCCGCAACAGAACTTTCCGTTCCATCTCTCTGATGGGACAATCCAATCAGGATGTCCGTACAATCTACGAAGACTCCCGACATAATATCTGGGTAGGATACAGTGGAGGAATCATCGTACTGAATCCTCTGAACATGGAAATCATCCGGCATTATCATACGGGAAACAGCGAATTGCACAGTAACTTTGTACGTGCCATCGCACAGGATGAGAAAGGCCGGTTCTGGATCGGTACTTTCGGAGACGGACTTGGAGTATACAGTCCGGACCTGCAATTGATTCAAACCTTCGTACAAAGGGAAGGTTTCTGCTCCAACACCATCAACCAGATCATACAAGACAGACAGAAAAGAATGTGGATGGGGACAGGAGAAGGACTGGTATGCTTCCCGTCAACCGACGCACTGACCTATAAAACTTACCAACGGAAAGATGGCTTACTCAATACCAATATTTGTGCCATAACGGAAGATAAGAAAGGTAATATCTGGTTCAGTAATAATAAAGGAATCAGTTGCTACGTCACGGATAAAAACTGCTTCTACAATTACGGTCATTCGGACGATGTCCCGGCAGGCAGTTTCTCAAGCGGCTGCGTAACGCAAAACAAGAACGGACTGATTTATTTCGGTTCAATCAACGGAGTATGTTGTTTCGATCCGGATATCACCATGAACGACCAAGCCAATCCGTCGGCTATCATCACCGAAATGAAAGTACTGGGACGGTTGAGCAATCTCGAAAATAATGACCTGTTCATCAATGTATCCAAAGGAGAACAGGTTGAACTGACCCATGCACAAAATAGCTTCGGGCTGACATTCAACGTACAAAACTACTCTCTGGTCAATCAAGTGGAATATGTGTATATGCTGAAAGGACTAGAAAATTCGTGGTACACAGTCAATGAAAACAATAGCGTGACATTCCGGAACATTCCTCCCGGAAAATATGAGTTTCTTATCAAAGCGCGCATTCACAACCAGGAATGGCCGGAAGAAGCCACCTCCCTGACTATCCGGATTAACCCGCCCCTTTGGCTCACCTGGTGGGCAAAGCTTATCTATGTCCTGATATCTGCCGGCATTGTATATCTCATCCTTCACGCATATAAGAAAAAGCTGGATTTGGAAAGCCTTTACACATTGGAAAAGAAGAATCACGAACAAGAACAAGAATTAAATCAGGAACGCCTGCGTTTCTATACCAACATCACACACGAACTGCGTACACCGCTAACCTTGATTCTCGGTCCGCTGGAGGATATGCAAAAGGATACCTCACTCCCGGTAAAACAAGCTCAGAAATTGTCGGTCATCCACCAAAGTGCATTACGCCTGCTCAACCTCATCAATCAGATATTGGAGTTCAGAAAGACAGAGACACAAAACAAAAGGCTGTGTGTCTGCAAAGGCAACATCGCCCCTTTGATCTATGAAATAGGTCTCAAATACAAAGAACTGAATCAAAAGACAAAGATTGATTTCCGAATTCAGATAGAAAAAGAAGAAATGCTTCTTTTCTTTGACAAGGAAATCGTCACCATCGTATTGGACAATCTGATTTCCAATGCCATCAAATATACGGAACAAGGATGTATTACCCTAAGCCTGTATCAGACCGTGCGCAATGAGGTGGCATATACGGAAATTAAAGTAAGCGACACGGGATACGGAATTTCCGCCGAAGCACTGCCACATATTTTCGACCGTTACTATCAGGAAAGCGGCAAACATCAGGCATCAGGAACCGGTATTGGTCTGGCTTTGGTAAAGAATCTCGTAGAGCTGCATGAAGGAGAAATCCGTGCAGAAAGTGTGCAAAACGAAGGCAGCACTTTCTGCATCAGCCTCTTGACGGATAATATCTATCCCAACGCCTTGCACACCGACTCTACCGAACCTGCGGCAAAAGAGGATACTGACCAAGCAACGCACTCCGAAA
>OGQF01001164.1_pt1 | contig 19309 bp, 20 predicted proteins | sample 1553141 | NCBI WGS metagenome assembly OGQF01 (sample SAMEA2580005, study PRJEB22360) | human gut metagenome | biome: human gut; feature: human-associated habitat; material: faeces | place: Denmark | collected 2008/2010
TGCCCTTTTCCTCTTGTTTTTTACTACTAGGAGTGAAAAAGTACACAAAAGAAGGGGCTGTGAAGAAATGAATCCTCATTTCTTCACAGCCCCTTTTTATTTTATATATCATATAATAAAGGCAGAGAGGAGGCAGTGCGTGATGGATATCGACGATATATATCTGGCAGGGAAGAACGCAGCCTATGACATTGCTGCCAAGAAGCTTCTGGCCAGCCGGAAGATCTTGGCATGGATTTTGAAATACTGCGTCGAAGAGTTCAAAGAGAGCGAGATCGCAGACATCCGTGACCGCTACATCATAGGGACACCGGAAGTGGCTCTGACGCCTGTCCTTCCGGATCAGACGAATGCGGTGAGCCATATCCGTGGTGAAAGCACAGAGGATGCCACGCTGACGGAGGGGAGAGTCACTTTTGATATTCGCTTTCGCGCTGTGACGCCGGAGGAAGATCCGCTGGAGCTGATCATCAATGTGGAAGCGCAGAGAAGTTCACACCTGACATATCCCTTGATGAAGCGCGCCGTGTACTATTGCAGCCGTCTGATTTCGTCACAATACACTGTGAACTTCGAGAAAGCTAAGGAAACACTGATTAAATCGTTGTCAGATTTCATTCTTGGATATTCATGCAATGCGAGGAATTATTCGACGCGAATAGCGAGCTATTTAAGGAGAATAATGACGAAGCAGTGCATGAATATCCATACGAAATCTGATTCTGCGATTTAATCAGCGTTTCCTTAACTACGAAGGCATCAAGAAGGTCTATAGTATTTGGCTTTGTATGGATACGCCCGATGGGGCAAGTGGTATCACACGATATCGGCTGACGGAAAATCAGGAGTATGGGGCTTACAGAGAGGACAGACGCAATTATGATCTATTGCAGGTCGTCATGGTCTATATCGGGCAGGGGAAACGAGAACTGGGTAACCGCCTGCTGAATTTACTGGAAGAAATTTTCAAATCAAAAGACAGTGCCAAAGACAAGCGGGAACGATTGCAAAAGGAATATCAGATTGATTTGAATGAAGACGAAGAAGGGATGGTGGATACCATGTGCAATTTGAGTGTAGGTATATTTGAAAGGGCTTGGAATCAAGGGGTTGCGGCAGGGATGACGAAGGGCCTTGAGCAGGGCCGTGAGCAGGGTCTTGAGAAGGGCCGCGAAGAAGGCCGTAAGGAGCTGACCAGAGCATTTGTCATGCAGCTTCTGGAGATGCATATGCCGCTGTCCTTTATCCTGCAGGCTACGAAATGCAATGAGAAAGAAATCCGGGATATTGCGGAAGAAGAGGGACTTACCGTAGATCCATCGTGATGAAAAACGGAGAGCTTGCGAGAGCCGTCTGTTTTCAGGAGAGCGCAGAGGAAGGAAACGCTGATTCTATCGAAGGACGATTATATCAGTGCTTCCCCAGCTGCTCTCAAGCTCTGATTTCAAAAAATCAAAAAAGTCCTTGCAAAGGATCACCCCCTTATGCTACAATACTGAAAGCGCTGGGATGGCCCGGCTTTTTTAAGTGCGAATTTTCTACTTGCACAGACAGCGTGATTTGTGATATACTTATCAAGCATGTTAATTGGCCGTCGGCCGAAGAAAGATGGAATGAGGTGTAAATAATGCGTGAAGGAATTACTCTTGCATGTACAGAATGCAAGCGACGCAATTATCGTACGAACAAGAACAAAAAGACCACTACCGAACGTGTAGAACTGATGAAATACTGCAAATGGTGCCATAAACACACCCTTCATAAAGAAACCAAATAATTTTTTCTGATTGAACTGGGGTGCGAGCATGGCCAAGGCGAAGCGTAAAACAACAGCTACTAGAACGGAAAAAGCACAGGAAGCAAGCAGCGCATGGAGCCGTTTCTTCAAGGAAACAAAGATGGAAATGAAAAAGGTCATCTGGCCGACCAAGAACCAGATGCTGAACTATACCATCGCGACCATCGTGTCTGTCATCCTCGTATCTTTCCTGATCGTGGCAGTAGACTTCGTATTCGCTGGTCTCTCCAAGTTATTAGTCACTGCGGTAGGCTGAGAGGAGGAGAGCTATGTCTGATATCGAAGCTGAAAACAAAAACTTAAAAGAAGAACAGAGCGAAGTCAGTGCACCGACCGAGATCGGCGCTCCGAGTGTTGGCTCCAAAGATATCCGCTGGTATGTCATCCATACCTACTCCGGCTATGAAAATAAAGTCAAGGATACCCTGACCCGCAAGGTTCATTCCATGGGCATGGATGATACGATCCTCGAGATCCTGCTCCCTCTTCAGGATGAAGAAGAAGAAAAAGATGGGAAGACAAGAGTGGTTGCTCACAAAGTGTTCCCAGGCTACCTTCTGATCAAGATGGAAGTCAATGACAGAAGCTGGTATGTCGTCAGAAATACCCCTGGCGTCACCGGATTCGTCGGGACGACCACGAAGCCGATTCCGCTTTCTGATGAAGAAGCAGACCGCATCATTCATGGCATGAATACAAAGAAAGCAGCAGCCGTCGACGTCAAAGCCGGCGATCGCGTCCGTATCACCAAAGGTGTATTCGAAGACCGCACTGCTGTCGTACTCGAAGTCGCTGAAGACAAGACCAAGATCAAGGCCGATATCAGCAATTTCGGAACCACCACTACGATTGAACTGGAAGCCGGTTCTTTTGAACCCCTTCCGTGATTCAATATACAGTGGGACTGCCTCGAACTAGGCTCGTCCCACGGTGGGAGGGCCCGTTACAGCCCGTAAGTACCACATTCCACCAAGGACAAGGAGGTGTAACATTATGGCAAAGAAAATCTCTAAAGTTGTTAAACTGCAGGTCGCAGCTGGCAAAGCTACCCCAGCACCGCCAGTAGGCCCGGCCCTCGGCCAGGCAGGCGTCAACATCATGGCCTTCGTGAAAGATTTCAACGATCGCACTGCAAAGCAGGTAGGCCTGATCATCCCTGTAGAAATTACCGTTTTTGAAGATAGAAGCTTTACATTCATTTGTAAAACTCCGCCGGCAGCCGTTCTTCTGAAGAAAGCAGCCGGACTCGAAAAAGCTTCTGGTGAACCGAACAAGAACAAAGTCGGTAAAGTCACCAAAGCACAGGTCAAGGAAATCGCTGAAACAAAGATGCCAGACCTGAACGCTAACACTGTAGAAGCAGCTATGCGCCTGATCGAAGGCACAGCTCGTTCTATGGGCATCGAAGTTGTAGACTAAGACTGACCCATTCGTGGCAGGGTAGAACCCCAAAGACCACATAGGAGGAAACAATGGCAAAACTGACAAAGAAACAGAAAGCCGCAGCAGCCATCGTTGACAGTCATAAGCTCTATGACATCGACGAAGCTGTAAAGCTTGTGAAAGAAGCAGCATCCGCAAAGTTCGATGAAACTGTAGAAGTTGCTTTCAACCTGAATATCAACCCGAAATACGCTGATCAGCAGCTCCGCGGCGCTACCGTACTTCCTGCAGGCACCGGCAAATCCAAGAAAGTTCTCGTATTTGCTAAAGACCACAAAGAAGACGAAGCAAAAGCAGCAGGCGCTGACTACGTAGGCGGAAAAGAACTGGCCAACAAGATCATGCAGGGCTGGATGGACTTTGACGTCGTAGTAGCTACACCGGACATGATGGCTGTCGTAGGTCGTCTGGGCCGTGTACTCGGACCGAAAGGCCTCATGCCAAACCCGAAGGTTGGCACCGTCACCATGGATGTGACCAAGGCTGTCAACGAAATCAAAGGCGGCAAGGTACAGTATCGTACAGATAAAGCTGGCAACGTCCAGGTCATCATCGGCAAAGTATCCTTTGACGAAGACAAACTGAAACAGAACCTGCTCGCTATCTACAATACCATCCTCAAAGCTCGTCCTTCCACTGTAAAGGGCGTCTACATGAAGAGCCTCACCATCAGCTCCACCATGGGCCGCGGCATCCACCTCGACCTCACCAAAGTGGTAGCAGCAAAAGCATAATTTTACCTATTTACACTTAGCTTAAGACCGGCGGTAAGACATTTTAAAGGGCGTAGCCCGCCTCCCGAGGCTGAGTACTGCAAAGCCAGTACACGACCTCGCGGAATGCGAGGTCGTTTTAGCTAACGTGATAAATAATAAAATCCCATAGCAGAGGAGGTGTACTATGAGCGAAGAAAAGTATGAAGTTAGAATTCGTCCGGAAAAAGAAGCCATCGTTGCAGAAATGAAAGAAAAGCTGGCTTCCCAGGGCGTAGTTCTGGTATCCTTCAACAAACTGGACGTAAAGAATGCGACACTTCTCCGTCGTAAATTCCTTGCACACGGTGTTGAATACAAGGTTATCAAAAACACACTGACCCGCATCGCAGCTGACGAACTCGGTCTTGAGGGCCTTGACGATCTGCTCGCTGGTCCGAATGGTCTTGCAACCTGCAAAGACGATCCGGTCGCACCGGCAGCAGCTCTGAAAGAATTCTTCAAAGAAACCAAGAGCGAAGCTATCGTTGTCAAAGCTGGCGTCCTCGACGGCAAAGTCATCGACGCAAAAGCTGTTCAGGCACTGGCAGACCTGCCGTCCAAAGAACAGCTGCTGGGTATGGTCGCAGCAACACTGCTGGCTCCGATCACCGGACTGGCACGTGCTCTCAACGGCAACATCCAGAATCTCGCATATGCTCTCGAAGCACTGCGTAAACAGAAAGAATCTGCGTAAGATCTACGCATAAAACTATTCCATGGAGGAAATAAAAATGACTAACGAAGAAATCCTTAATGCCATTGCAGAAATGTCTGTACTCGAACTGTCCGAACTCGTAAAAGCTATCGAAGAAAAATTCGGCGTATCCGCAGCAGCTCCTGTAGCTGTAGCAGCAGCAGCAGCTCCGGCAGCAGCTGCTGAAGAAGAAAAATCTGAATTCGACGTTATCCTCAAAGACGTTGGCGCTCAGAAGATCCAGGTCATCAAAGCCGTTCGTGAAATCACCGGCCTCGGCCTGAAAGACGCTAAAGCACTCGTTGACGGTGCTCCGAAAGAAGTAAAGACCGGCGTTGCTAAAGCTGAAGCTGAAGAAATGAAGAAGAAACTCGAAGCAGCTGGCGCTACCGTAGAAATGAAATAATTGCGGCTAAGTTAAAAGCCCCTGAAGATCGGACTCCGTATGGAGTCCGATTTTTTTATTTTCTGAAAGAAGCGATGGAAAATGCGAATCCCTCTCGGCAGACTGCAATTGAAAGGAAAATGCGTGCAGGAATGAGCGCGGGGCGTTACAATACATAGGGAAACGCTGATTCAATCGCAGAGTCATCTTTTACAAGAATTTTTATGCATGGCTTCGTCATAGCCTTCCTTACATGGCATAGAAAAGGTATGCGCGATGGAGCGTTTCTTTCATTCTCTTATCTGTCAGAGGTGCTTTCCAAGGAGAAGGTATATGGATAAACAGGGATTTGCGGTGAGCGAGGTCAATCAGTACCTGAAGCAGCTGCTGGAATCGCAGAGCGAGCTGCATCACATTCCGGTACTGGGGGAGATTTCAAATTTCAAGCGGTATGGATCGGGGCATTGCTATTTCACACTGAAGGATGAGAAGTCGGCGCTAAAGTGCGTCATGTTCAAGAGCAGTGCGGCGCACCTGTCTTTCAATCCGCAGAATGGGGAGAAGGTCGTGGCACTCGGCTCGATCTCGGTCTATGAAAGGGACGGGGTGTACCAGCTCTATGTGAATGCGATGCGCCGGCAGGGGGTCGGGGATCTGATGCAGGCGTATGAGGCGCTGAAAGAGAAGCTCACGAAGGAAGGGCTTTTTGATGAGTCTCGGAAGAAGCCGCTGCCTCGTCTGCCGCGGGCGATCGGGATCATCACATCACCTTCGGGGGCGGCGGTGCATGATATCATCACAGTGTCGCGGCGGCGGAACAAGGGCGTGAAGCTCATCCTGTATCCGGTGTCCGTGCAGGGAGAGGAGGCCGCAGGGGAAATCGTGCATGCGATCGATTTCTTCCATCGTCATCATCTGGCGGATCTTCTGATCGTGGGCCGCGGTGGTGGCTCGATCGAGGATCTGTGGGCGTTCAATGAGGAGCCGGTGGTGCGCGCCATCGCGGCGTCAGAGATCCCGATCATCAGCGCTGTCGGGCATGAGACGGATTTCACATTGTCCGACTTTGCGGCCGATGCGCGGGCAGCGACGCCTTCGCAGGCAGCGGAGATCGCGGTCATCGATGTGGCGGCATATAGAAATGGCATCGCCTTCTATTGGGACAAGGCGGCGAAGCTGCTGGAAAAAAAGATCCATGAGGATGCGCAGCTGGCAGACAGTCTGCAGCAGGAGCTCGTGCAGGCGATGGAAGCGGAGCTCGATGCGAAGAAGCACAGTCTCTCGCTCATGGCAGCAAAGCTCTCGGCACTGAGTCCGCTGACGGTGCTTTCCCGCGGGTATACCATCACGACCACGGCGGGGCATAGAGCTGTGCAATGCGTATCGGATGTATCAGCGGGAGACACGATCAGAACGACTGTGGCAGATGGGACGATTTCCTCCGTCGTGTCAGAGATAGAAAAGGAAAGGGTGTAGGTCATGGAAACTGAGAAAATGTCATTCGAAGAGGGGCTGCAGAGCTTGAAGAATCAGGTCGCAATGCTGGAAAAGGGAAATCTTCCGCTGGATGAGGCACTGAAGGTTTTCCGCGATGCTGTCGACGTCGGACGTTTCTGTAATAAAAAGCTGGAGATGGCAGAGACGGAAGTGCAGAAGATCGTGGAGAATGCCAATGGCGAGGACTTCACGCTCGAGGATTTCGAAGAGAAATAGAGCATCCATGGGGATACATCCTCGTCCGGAGTGATGAAAACATAAGGCTGCGATATGGGGATACCGCTTTTCTCGCATTGTCAGAGCGAATATACGCATATGTGGAAAAAGAATAACGACGGACAAAGCCTTCCCCGATGGGGAAGGCTGCGAAACGAGGATACCGCTATTCCCGAAACACAGCCTTCCCCGCGGGAGACGGGGCGCGGTATCCATTTCTCATTCACAAATTTCCATCTATCCATGATATAATAAAGTGTATTATGGAGGAATTATATATGAACGAAGTCACACAGAAAAACTCAACTCTCACTCTGCCGCTGGCAGCGATGAGAGATATTGCTATTTATCCGAAAATGACGGTCAGTGTCGATATTGGCCGTGATGAATCCGTCGCCGCCGTGCGTCTTGCGATGCGCCGTGACCGCTACCTTGTCTGCGTGATGCAGAAGGATGGGAAGAAAGAAGACATCGACCTTGCGAACCTGTACGAATACGGCACGGTGGTGAAAGTGAACCAGATGCTCCAGCTGCCCGGCGGCCTTGTACGCATTCTGGTGGAAGGCGTCTCCCGTGTACATGTGGTGCATGCGGAGATGAAAGACACCTGCATTTCTGCAGAAGTAGACGATGCAGAGGAATACAACGACGATCCCCTCAGGGCCGAAGCGTATCGCCGCCTGCTCATCAAGAATTTCTTTGAGTGGATGAGAAACACAGGCAAGGGGATGCCGGAAGAGCAGATGAACCAGCTGAAACAGATCGATGACCCCGGCGAGACAGCCGATTTCATCTCCTCGCAGCTCCTGCTGGCGCCGAAGAAGCGGCAGGAGATCCTGGAAACACTCGACGTACTCGAACGACTGAAGATCGTCAGCGCATGCGTGGAGCGCGAAGCAGCCATCGGAGAGCTGGAAAGCGACATCAATCAGGAAGTCAGAAAGCGGATGGACAAAGAGCAGCAGGACTACTTTCTCCGCACGAAAGTGAAGATCATCCAAGACCGCTTAGGCGACACCGTAAGTCAGCAGAAAGAAGCGGACGAATACCGCGAGAAGCTGAAAGCATCGGCCATCCCCGAAGAAGAGAAGGGCAAGCTCGAGAAGGAAATCGACCACCTCGCCTCGATGCCCCCGATGATGGCAGAGACAGCCGTCTCCCGGAACTATCTCGACTGGGTTTTCGACCTGCCATGGGGTAAAGAAAGCGAAGACATCCTCGACCTTTCGCATGCGAAAGCAGTCCTCGACGAAGACCACTACGGCCTCACCAAGATCAAAGAACGCATCCTCGAATACCTCGCCGTCCGCGTACTCGCCCCCGATGCCAAAGCGCCGATCATCTGCTTCGTAGGGCCGCCAGGCGTCGGCAAGACATCACTCGCGCAGTCCATCGCACGCTCCATGGGCCGGAAATTTGCCCGCATCGCCTTAGGCGGCGTCCATGACGAAGCAGAAATCCGCGGACACCGCCGCACCTACATCGCCGCGATGCCCGGACGATTCATCGAAGCCATCAACCAGGCACAGACGAAAAACCCGCTCATTCTCCTCGACGAGATCGACAAAGTCTCCTCCGACTTCCGCGGCGACCCCGCCTCGGCACTCTTAGAAGCCCTCGATCCCGAGCAGAACAAAGCCTTCCACGACAACTACATCGACATCCCCTTCGACTTCTCGAAAGTCTTCTTTCTCGCGACAGCGAACTCCGTCGCCACCATTCCGCCGGCCCTCTTAGACCGCATGGAACTCATCGAACTCTCCGGCTACACCGAAGAAGAAAAGCTGGAAATCGCAAAGAAATACCTTGTCCCGCGTCAGCGTGAAAGAAACGGCCTCAAAGCGAAAGACATCAATTTCACACCTGCCCTTCTCCGCCGCGTCATCCGCAGCTACACCAGAGAAGCCGGCGTCCGCAACCTCGAACGCACCATCGGCGCCCTCTGCCGCAAAGTCGGCAAGAAAATCGTCCTCGCCGACGACAGCCTGCCCACACTCACCGCCAAGACCGTAGAAAAATACCTTGGCCCCGTGAAATACCTGCCCATGTCCGAAGAACACAGCGACATGGTCGGCCGCGTGAACGGCCTCGCATGGACCGCCGTAGGCGGCGAAGTCCTCGACACCGAAGCCGTCACCATCAAAGGCAAAGGCCACCTCATCCTGACCGGACAGCTCGGCGACGTCATGAAAGAATCCGCCGAGACCGCCTACACCTACATCCGCAGCCGCGCCAAAGCACTCGGGCTCGCCGAAGACTTCTATGAAACCCTCGACACCCACATCCACCTCCCGGAAGGCGCCGTACCGAAAGACGGCCCCTCCGCCGGCATCACCATGGCCACCGCACTCGCCAGCGCCTACACCGGACGCAAAGTCAGAGGCGATACCGCCATGACCGGCGAGATCACCCTCACCGGCGAAGTCCTCCCCATCGGCGGACTCAAAGAGAAAGTCCTCGCAGCCAGCCAGTTTGGGATCAAGCAGATCCTCCTGCCGGAAAAGAACAAACGCGACCTCGACGAGATTCCGGCATCCGTTCGCGACCAGCTCCACTTCGTCTGCGTCAAAAACGTCGACGAAGTCCTCGAACATGCGCTGGTGAAATAGTGACTGGTGACTAGGGACTAGGGATGACTTGTGACTGGAATGCCATCTTGGGGCAACGCATGCGAGACTACCCCTTTCCCGTATTGTCATCCCGAGCGTAGTCGAGGGATCTCTATGGCACCGCGGTTAGCATCTACATGCCCTTTCACGGAAACGACGCACGGGGATTGCGTTTTTGCGTTTCCCAAACACATATCGTTGATCAGTCTGCAAGGAAGATTTCTCGGCTTCGCTCGAAATGACGATACGTCAGGAACGCAGTTCCACATTCTCGCTTCTCCCTTCCCTAATGGGGAAGGCAGCGAAATGAGGATGCCGCTCTGCATCCCTAACCATACATTTCTGAAACCAATGAGTGATTCTTAAAGGAATGCTGATTCCATCGCCGAATCGGCGCTTCCGCAGAAAGGAGCTATCCTATGGCTGAAATCAAAGACATCACGAAATTTCATATATTTTCCTCCGCCTACTTTGCCTCGGCGGTGAACCGTTCCCAGTACGTGACGGACGGCAAGAAAGAGATCGCCTTCATCGGCCGATCGAACGTAGGCAAATCCTCCCTCATCAATTCCCTCACCGGAAGGAAGAAACTTGCCTATGTCAGCCGCGAACCCGGCAAGACACGCACCATCAACTACTACGCCATCCAGTCCCGCCGCATCGAAGACGAAGAAGAACAGCGACAGGACTGGTACCTCGTCGACCTTCCCGGCTACGGCTTTGCCAAGACCAGCCAAGAAAACAAAGACAGCTGGTCCGCCTTCATCGACGAATACATGAAGAAATCCCCCGGCCTTGTCATGATCGGCCTTCTGGTCGACCTTCGCCACCCCGGCCTCCCCATCGACCTCAAAGCCTTCGACTGGCTGAAAAAAGCCGGCGTCCCCATCCAGATCATCGGCACCAAGGGCGATAAACTCAGCCGCAACGACCTCAAAAAGAACCTCATGCAGGTGAAGAAGCTCTTCCCCACCGCCTCCCTGCCCCTCGCCTACTCCTCGCTCACCGGAGAAGGACGCGATGCCCTGCTCGAAGTGATCGAGAGAAAGATCTGTGAGTAGGGGATGGTCACTAGTCACTAATAAGGAGAAACCATGAAGAAACTCATACTGACCCTGCTGCTCGCCATCGTGTGTGTGCCCGCATGGGCCGCGCCATGGGATGCTCCGAATTCCTTTGAGATCGTGAAGGAAAGCTCCTGGGACTACAGGACCGCCCGCGCCCTCACCGAAGAAGGAAAAGCACCCGCCTATACCACAGCCTTCTTTAACAAAACACTCACCCGCTACGAGATCGCCAGCGTCGTGAAGAACATACTGGAATCTGTCCCTGAAAAAGACCAGACAGAAGACATGGCAAGACTCAAGAAAGAATACGCCCGCGAACTCGAAGCGCAGGGCTACCGCGAAAAGAAAAAGAAAGACAAGAGAAAGCCCATTCTGGAAATCAGCGGAGACACCCGCGTCCGCTACAAAAACGACAGCGGCAGCGACGCCCGCGCCCGCGTGAATACCACATGGCACATCGGAAAGACCGACATTGTAGCCGGAGGCAGTGCAGAGAAAGACATGTAAAAAAGGGGATGTGAAGGAATGAATCCTCATTTCTTCACATCCCCTTTTTACTTTTCTTTCATTTGGTTCAGGGTTCAAGGCTCTCGTGGCGGCTTCGCCGCCTTTTTTAGAGGATGGTATTCTCGTATCGCAGCCTTCCCCTCTAGGGGAAGGTGCCCGAAAGGGGCGGATAGGGTGACTATGGCATGAAAGACAGCTGGGATAAGGTTTCCCGGTCACTCCTATGAGAGCTGCAAGTCCCTCGCGGCAGATTGAACGCGAAAATGAGATGATCGTTATTTCACATCGCCTTTTTGATTGCCTGTTATGAGTGCACTTCCGCGCACTCCGTCAAAGAGATATTCGCCTTGGCAGCGATTTGTCTGACCTCATCCTCGCTGCAGCTGGACATGGATACGATGAACGACAACGGCATTTTGGCTTTCAGCAGGCGCAAAACGAATTCATTGGCGGCATTCTGCCAGCCTTTTTTCTCGCCTCTGATCTCGCCTCTGATTTCACCCCTCTTTTCGCCGAGTTTCATTCCTCTGCGGTATATGCCTACACTCAAATTGCACATGGTATCCACCATCCCTTCTTCTTTACTTTCCAATTCGATCTGGTACTTTTCTTCCAAGACTTTTTTCTTATGAGCAGCGGATTCATCGGATTTGAATAAATCATACAGCATGCGCAGCAGACGATTTCGGATATGGCGGCGGTCATTTCCGATATAGACCATGACGATTTGTTGCAGGTCATAATGGAGGCGCGCCTCACGGATGCTGCCGTACTCAGTGATTTCCTGCGTCACATAGCGGGTGATGCCGCTCTTTCCTTGCGGCGTATCCATACACAGCCAGATGCTGTACACCTTGCGGATTTTCTCGTAGTGTGAATGGTCAAATTCCACACCGTTCTGCGAGGAAATCAGGCGGCTGCCGTAGTAGAGAGCCCGCTTGATCATGGGATAGGATACATCGGAGCTTTGCTGCGCCTCTACATTGATGATGAGCGTCAGCGGATCGCCGCCAGGAGTGACAGCTTGGAAACGGATGTCGAATGTCGTGACACCTTCAGACACCGTTTTTTCCTCTCTATTTTATCATACCTTGGGAAGGTGGCGATACGAGAGTATGGCAGTTTCACATGCAAAAAGTGTGTGCATGCAGTATTTCCCCGATACAAAGCCTTCCCCGCGTGTGGAAGGTGGCGAGCGGAGCGAGCCGGATAGGGTTCTAGCGGTATGAAAAAGAGCGGGGGACGATCGTCTCAAGCAGGCGATATACGAAAGCACCCTATCCACCGCTGACGCGGTCCCCCTTCCCCGAGGGGGAAGGCTACGATACGTGGATGCCGCTATCCCACGCTGCGATCCCCAGTCCCTAGTCACTAGTCCCCAGTCACTAAAATGACCACTTTTGCAGAATTTCGACCACTTTTGCAGCAAAAGGCACCGCGAGGGACAGATTTCCTGTATTGTAAAGACAAAGAAAACTCCGCCATCCGGCACGGAGAAAATGTTCATTGTTTTTTCGCAAAGGGGGAAATCAATATGAACAACATCTACAAAGTCATCTGGTCGAAAGCAAAGAATTGCTATGTGGTCGCTTCTGAAATCGCTCGGTCTCATACCAAGTCGGCTTCCGGATCTGAAAAAATCGGGGGGGACAAGACGTAAACTTCTGGCCTCTCTCATGGCGCTTTCTCTTCTTTGCGGGGGATTGGGCGTAGCAAATGCGGCAGATGGCACTGTGCACGTTGAGGATATCGCAGCCACAACGACTTCAAAAGAAGTTTATACGGCAGGTAAGGTTGATACTCTGCTGGCTGAATATGGTAAAAAGACAGACGTTGATACTAACAAGGACGATATCGCAGCTCTGAAAACTACGACAACGGATCAGGGGCAAAAAATCACGGCAAACACTACCCAAATAGCTAACAATACAACTGCTATTGCAAATAAAATTGATACGGTAACTGCTAATGCCACGTATGCTACAAAAGATGCGCTGAATGATCTTAAAAATACTGTGAATGGCAAAGCTGATGAAGACGCAGTTACAACGGCACTGGACAGCAAAGCGGATACTGACCTGAGCAATTTGACTGCTGCCGGGATAACTAAAATCAAGGATACTATGTCGGCAGACATAGATTTGAAGGCAGATAAGAATACGGTTACAGCATTGGAAGGACGCGTAGGGGGCGTAGAGGGGAAAGTAACAACTCTTGCAGGCACGGGTGGTGATGCTTCCAACGGATTGGTGAAAGACGTAACAACTCTTAAAACCACGGTTGGTGATGCTTCCAGCGGATTGGTGAAAGATGTAGCAACTCTTGAAACCACGGTTGGTGATGCTTCCAGCGGATTGGTGAAAGATGTAGCAACTCTTAAAACCACGGTTGGTGATGTTTCCAGTGGATTGGTGAAAGACGTAGCTGATCTGAACACGAAGAACACGCAGATATCCTATGATGCAGCCAAAGGCACTACCGTAAATGGCGTTGACTTCAAGGCAGCAGAAGTGGATGCCAATGGTAAAGGCTTGACGGGTGTTTCTACGTTGCATACTACAGGTGCCGCAACTATTGGCGGTGCGCTGACTGCGGCAGGGGTAAATGCCGGGACAGAAGCTATCACAGGCGGCAGCTTGAGTGTGACAGGCGCGGTAACCGGTAACAGAGTCGATGCGGGAGCAGGTGAAATCAAGACCACCGGACTAGTGAATGCAGGCACACTGAGCACCACAGGAGATGCCACTGTCGGGGGCGATCTGAACGCGACCGGAAAAGTCAGCGGGAACGGAGTAGATGCCGGGACAGGAGATATCAAAGGTGGCAGCCTGAGTGTCACAGGCGCGCTAAAAGGTAACGGTGTCGATGCAGGGGCCGGCGAGATCAAGACCACCGGGGTAGTGAATGCGGGCACACTGAGCACCACAGGCGATGCGAAAGTCGGCGGTGCGCTCGGTGTCACTGGCGCGACCACGCTCGAAGACGCGTTGACCGCGAAAAGCGAAGCGACGTTCAAAGCGAAGGTGACCATGGAGAATGATCTCGAAGTCAAGGGCGAGCTCAAGACGGACAAGATTTCCATGAAAAACACCGATACGGATGCGGATGGTTGGAAGCATGATAGTGCTACTACGATTACCGCAGACGGTATCACTCATATCGGAGAGATGGAAAAGAGCGGTGTGATCAAGAAGAGCCAGTTCACCCATACGGAAGAGGGCAGCGAAACCTATGCGAAGAAGGGCGACACGACCGACTGGACAGAAACCCGTTCGGATGTGAAGGCAGATGGTGTCAAGACCGAAGTCAAAGATTCGGAAAAAATCGTACCAATACGAGCCAGACCGCAGATGGCATCAAGGGCTATGCGACTGACAAGGACGGCAACAAGACCTATACGAAAGTCACTGCGACAGAGAATAGCTTCCAGGTTCAGGACAAGGATGGGAAGAATAAGAATCATCAGGTCAATACCAAGGATTCGTCCGTGACGGAAATCACGAATGGAGACGGCAAGACCACGAAGACAGAGCAGACAGCGACGGATATCACCAATACCGCGAAAGACGGCACCATCAAAAACGATGCACAGACTATCGTGAACAACGCAACCGGTGACATGACGAATACCGTAGGCGGCAATCAGACCAACAAGATCGATGGGAATCAGGAAAACACCATCGGCGGAGACCAGACCACAACGGTTAAAGGCGATGTGAAGGAAGATTACAAGAAAAATCTGACTACCACCGTCGGCGGCAATGAGCTGCACGAAGTCACTGGCACTAAGACCGAGAATGTGAATGGCAAGGTGACGGAGAACTATAAAGCCGGTCAGGAAACGAATGTGACCGGAGATCAGGATATCAATGTCAGCGGCACACAGACCACCACGGCAACAGATATCAATCGGAATGCATCTAGCGGTATGATCGATACAGTCGAAAATGCATCTGGCAGCAATAAGGAAACGAAAGTGGCTGGTCAGACAACGACTGACGTGAAACTGGCTTCTGGAGAAGAAGGACACTACATCCGCGGTGCGACTGAATCTCGCGATTACCTGTTGAATGGGACGCTGAAAAATTCTGAAACGAAGACGGCGGAAGCGACTTCTTCTGAAATCACCGATGGTACCAACACGGCATCTACTAGGCAGGATGCAAAGAACCTGGCTGGCTCCGTGACTAATGGTACGGAAACTGGCGTCAGCGGTATCCATGCGAATGATGATGGCAGCGTATCTATTGATTCTGGTGTGACCGACGGGAGCATGTCTTTCGTGATCAATCAGAAGAAAGACAGCATTACCTCGGCTGTGGGAGATGGCATTAGTAGCACTGTTATCCTTCAGGACAAGGACAACGTGACCATTGCATCCTCTAATGGCACGGTAGCTATTGGCGGGAAAGATATCGTAAACAATGCACAGGATACCATCACAAACAAGGCAAAGAACATCACCAACGAAGCGACCGAGAAGCTGACCGATAAGGTGGGCGATCATACCCGCGTACTTGACAGCGAAGGCATCACTGACACGGTAGGTGGCTCGACCTTCAAACAGCGCATCGATGCCATTATGATGGAATCGAAGGATGTCTCGATCAAGGCAGAAGAAACTCTGACCAATGAGGCGAAGGTGATCACAAATAAGGCTTCGGAAGTCATCAACAATGAAGCGATTAACATCAACAATACGGCAACAGGCATTATCACTTCCAAGGCATCTGAGATCAAGAATCAGGCAAACACACTGATTTCCAATCAGGTCGGCGAAAACACCTGGGAGAATATGGAAGATGGGAAGATCTCCACATCCATCAAAGACGGAACGAAGCAGAATCTGACCCAGTCGGATGCGGCAGGCACCACGCAGTCTACTGTCGATGGCGCTAAATCGACCGTAACGATCCAGAATGCAGATGGACTTGCGGATGCAGTGACTGACGGGACAAATACCAGCCTACAGAACCAGACAGCATCTGCGATCGCAGCTGCTGTAAAGGATGGGGTAGGCAATGAAAATGCTTCTGTTGCAACTGCTACCACCTCGGCGAATACCATCAAGAGTGGTTCCAAAGCGAATACCGTGATTTCTACAGCAGACGGCACCCGCTTCATCAACAGTGAGGCGAATACAGCATTTGAGGGAGGAACGTACACAGACACCACCATCAAAGGCAATACCATCACCACCAAGACACTGAAGGTGACGGAAGATGCAGAAGTCGGCAGAGATCTCGCTGTCGGCGGCAATGCGACCATCACAGGCGACGTGACTGCGAACTCCTACAAAGTGGGAGACAAGACCTACATCAGCGCAGCCGGCATCAATGCGAATGACCAGAAGATCACGAATGTGGCTGACGGCAGCATTTCTGAAGGCAGCAAAGATGCAGTGAATGGCGGACAGCTCTACGGTGTGAAGAGAGATCTGGAACATCAGGTCGATAAAGTCGGTGCGAATGCAGCCGCTATGGCAAACCTGCGCCCGATGGAATTCGACCCGAGCTCCAAGTGGAACATCGCCGCTGCGATCGGCAACTATGGCAGCGAGACCGCGGCAGCGCTCGGCGCCTTCTACCGCCCGAACGATGATGTGATGGTGAACCTCTCCACCGCATTCGGCACTGGTGAGAACATGGTAGGCGGCGTATCCGTTCGCCTCGGCAAGGGCAGCAACAAGCTCTCCCGCATGGATGCGCTCCTCTCCGTGCTGAATCCGAATATGTCGAAAGATTTCCCGGACGTACCGGAAAACCACTGGGCGTATGAAGCCGTCTCCCGCCTCGCGGGCAATGACATCGTCCAGGGCTACCCGGATGGTGAATTCCACGGCGAACGCACCATGACCCGCTATGAAATGGCTGAAATCATCTACAATGCACTCTCTCGCGGCGCAGAAGCTGAAAGGGAACTGGTAGAGGAATTCAAGCCGGAACTGCAGGCGATGGCCGCTTCTGAAAAAGCCACCGCAGAAAAAGCAGAAGGCTAAGGCAAGCGGAAACAGGGACTGAGGGCAAGTGAGATCACGAGCTCCGGCTGATGCGGGTGCAGCCAGCCGGAGCACCCCCTCTCCGATCTTTCCGGATGTTGTATCTATATCGTTGTCAACAGGGCCCCCTTTACTTCCTGCCGGATATCATGGAATCTCCCCTGTTGAAATATATAAGCCGCCCTGCGGCGCTATCGAAGTAGCGCCGCAGGGCGGCTTTATTGTGTGTATGGAGATGCTATTCCGATAGGGGAAGGGAATGGAACGAGGATGGCACTATCTCTGACAAAAAGCCTTCCCCGCGTGGGGAAGGTTACGATACGAGAACACCGCTATCTCTTTTTCGCCGCATTTTTTAGATTTTAGTATCCTTTTTTCTTATCGACTTCGTTCATGAGTTTTTCTCCGCGGGCGAAGGCGATGAAGTTCATCTGGAGGATGCTGGTGAGTTTGTCCCAGAAGTCGGGAACCATGGAGGCGATGTGCGGGGTCATGATGACATTGTCCATCTGCCAGAAGGGGTGATCGCCGGGGAGGGGTTCTTTCGAGAAGACGTCCATGCAGGCACCGGCGATTTCTTTCTGCGAGAGGGCGTCTATGAGGGCGGCTTCATCGACGACGGAGGCGCGGGCGATGTTGATGAAGAGGGCGGATTTCTTCATGAGGGCGAATTCCTTCTGGCCAAAGAAGTGCTCGGTCTCGGGGGTCGCGGGGAGGGCGGCGATGACGATGTCGGCCTCGGGGAGGACTTCAGCGAGCTGGTCTTCGAGGTAGACGTGGTCAGCGAACATTTCTGTGGAGAGGTGTTTCTTTATGGCGAGGATGCGTGTCTCGAAGACTTTCGCTCGCTGGGCGATGGCGCGGCCGATGCTGCCGAAGCCTACGATGAGGATGGTCTTGCCGAAGAGGGATTCCCCGCGGGGACGGATCCATTCGTGGGCGCTCTGGTGGCGGACGGCGTCGGGGATGCGGCGCATCCATGCAAGGAGAAGGGCGAGGGTGTGCTCGGAGACGGCGCGGTCGTGGACGCCGTGGGAATTCGTGAGATGAATGGGGCGCGAGAGCATGGAGGGGGTAAGGAGGCGCTCGACGCCGTCGGAGAGGGAGTGTACCCAGCGGATGTTTGGCCCGGCGGCGAGGATGGGCTCTGCGTCTTGGAAGCCCCACATGGCGATGGCGTCGGCGTCTGCGACATGGGGAAGGGCTTCTTTCGGCGATTTGTAGGATTCGACGATGGCACCGGGGACGGCTTTTTTCAGGGATTCGATTTTGTCTTCGGAGAGTGTATTGATGATGACAAGTTTCATGATGGGGCTCCTTTCATTTTTAAAACTTTTTCTTATTATAGCATGGTTTGGGGTTCAGGGTTCATGGTTCATGGTTTAGGGTTCAGTGCTAGCTCGTGGGGCGGCTCGCCTCTTGATTACGTTTTAAAGCTTCGATGGGAATTAGAAATTAGAAATGCGAAATGCGAAATGGTGGTGCGGCGCAAAACAATTATGAAGCGTCGCACATTTTTAGAAATGGGTCATCACGCATCGCAAAGTCCCCATTGGGGAAGGCTACGAAATGAGAATACCGCTATCCCCGACACACAGCCTTCCCCTCGAGGGGAAGGTGCCCCGAAGGGGCGGATAGGGTACTAGCGGTATGAAAGAGAGCGGGGGAGATCGTCTCAAGTATGCCGTTTACGAAAGCACCCTATCCACCGCTGGCGCGGTCCCCCTTCCCCAAGGGGGAAGGCTACGAAACGAGAATACCGCTATTGAAGTGGTAAACTAAAATTGGACACAGAGGGGGTAATCTTTAGACATACAGTGTACACTGCATAGGCAGTGCAAAATAAGCACTGGACAGAGTGTCCCCCTTACTGGACAGGAGGTTTGCCATGAAGTACACGAAAGAACAAAGATTGGACATCGGTCGACGAATTTACTACAGCGAAATAAGTCGGTATGAAGCCGCGGAAGAATATGGCATTAGTGAGCAGATCGCACGGAATTACATGAGAATGTATCGGGATGCCAATCGGCTGCCGCCCAAACACGGTCAGAAATCCATCGGCGCACTCTCTTTCAAGAAAGAGCCGGTAGAGCTGGATGAACTGAAATCTATGACAAAGGAGGAATTGATCCAGGAGCTGATCAAGGCCAGGATCACAGAAGCAAGGTTAAAAAAAGGATACGAGGTGAAGGGAGATGGTACGGTAATTCTATACGCCAGCAAGACTACCAAGTGATTATGGAGCTGTCAGGAGAAATCCCAGTGAAGATCCTATGTAAAGCAATGGGCATCCAGCGGAGCAGTTTCTACGCATGGAAGAAGCATCTCTCCCATCCT
>OGQF01001172.1_pt1 | contig 19196 bp, 17 predicted proteins | sample 1553141 | NCBI WGS metagenome assembly OGQF01 (sample SAMEA2580005, study PRJEB22360) | human gut metagenome | biome: human gut; feature: human-associated habitat; material: faeces | place: Denmark | collected 2008/2010
GGCGTCGCCGATGGCGGAGAAGTCGACCTGACCACGGATGCAGGCATATACATAGCCGATGATCACGCCGACCAAAATATTGAGGCGACCCAGCAAGCCCTTGAACAGCACAGCCACGAGCAGCACGGACAACAGGGTAACCAGTGCGGTGTCGGGCGCGGCTTGGAAGTTGGTCCACACGGAAGGTGCCAGATTGAAGCCGATGATGGCCACGATCGCGCCGTTGACCACGGGCGGCATGATGATGTCGATCCATTTGGAGCCGGCGTAATGCACGAGCACGCCAACCAGGGCCAGCAGAATACCGGTGACCATGATGCCGAAGCTGGCGACCGCAATGCCCTTGTTGGCGGTGGTGACCGCGGCGATCGGTGCAATGAAGCCGAAGGACGAGCCCAAATAGCTCGGCAGCACGTTCCTGTTGATCAGCAGAAACAGTGCGGTGGACATAGCCGTGAAGAACAGGGTGGTGGACGGGTCGAAGCCCGTCAGAATCGGCACCAGGAAGGTGGCACCGAACATGGCGATGACGTGCTGTGCGCCGATACCGGCGGTGCGCACCCAAGTCAGACGTTCATCGGGCTCGACTACCTCGCCGGGCGCCAGCGTCTTGCCGTCGCCATGCAATTGCCATTGGAAGATATTGGACATTACTACTCTCCTCGCTCTCGCTTGGGGCACGGCATTCACAACCAGCCGCACCACGCACCATTCTAGCTCACGAAGATTTTGTGAAGTCTCTCTTCCGGGAAAGGCTATTTGCCGTAATACTCCAGCAGGTGTGGATCGACGGCCTGCACCACATCCACCAAATCGCCATTGGAGAGATACGGGCGCTTGAATTCGCGCCACGGCTCCACCTTGACCTCCCAGCGGCCGGTCGCCTCGTCGAGCACGGGCCGGGCGGTCTGCTCCCAGCGCACACGCTTGGAGGTGCGGCCGGTTTCCGGGTCGCGGCGTGTATAGTGCAGGCAGGTGCAGTTGGTGATCTTCCAGTCGTCCGAGTCGGCGCGATGCAGGAATTCCTCGTCGGCCAGATCCTCGATGGTGAGCATCAGGGCGAGCATGAAGTCGCCGTGGGTGACCATGACCACGGATTCCGAATCGGATTTGCGGCTCAGCGAGGTCAGGATGTTGTGCACACGGTCCTCGGCCACATCGGCAATCGACTCGCCTGCCGGCGGACGCCAGTACAGCGGATCGGTGATCTTGAAGTTCCAGTTGCGCGCGTAGTTGTTTTTGAATTCGTCCTTGGTGATGGTGTTGATCTCACCCCAAGAACGTTCACGCAGCACACGGTTCTCCTCCCATTTGGCCTTGGGCAGGGCCATGGTGGCTGCGGTTTCGCGGGTGCGCACGTATGGCGAGACCATGTAGCGGTCGAACAGCTGCTGCTGGCTGACCAGCCAGCGACCGATGCAGTCGGCCTGCTTGCGCCCGGTGGCGGTGAGTCTCCAGGAGCGATCGGGCACAGTGACGTTGTCCTGCGTGTACAGGGAATTGTCGCCCTGCTCGCCCGCCTGGACGATGACGTTCGCTTCGGATTCGCCATGCCGGATTACGTATAGATCGAGCGGCATGCTCATATATGTTCCCCTTTCGTTATTGGTTACGTTGTGTTGTTTTCTGTTGTTTCCTACTTGACTTGCGTGATGGTGTTCCCCTTGACCATGAACGCGTGCCGGGCCATGTCGATCATCGGCTGATCGAATTTGGAGTCGGTGTAGAACTCGTCGATGACGACGTCCGGACCGTACAGTTCGCGGAACCGTTTGGCCTTGTTGGTGCTGAAGTTGAGGTACGTGACCTTCATCGTCCCCACATCCACCTCGCTGGCCACGAGATTCCTCACGCCGAGTCTGCGGCAGGCCTCCCCCACCGTCAGATCGAAGGATGCGGTGAGGATCACATCGTCCGACTCAGGCTGGTACCAAGGCTTGATACGTGCGTAATATCGGTCCCAGAAGTCGTCCACGAGCTGTTCGACGCTCGCCACCCGTTTGGATCGGCTCAGTTCCGTGAGATAGCCTTCGGTCATCTTGCCCACGCCGTATTCCATCTGTTCAAGCGTGGCCCGGCCAAGCTTGTATTTGACCGCGTACCGCAGCACGGGGGCGATATAGCGGAACACTTTCGGGTCGTGGCGGGCGGAATACAGGTACAAGTCGAACAGGCTTTCGCCATCATAGATGGTTCCGTCGAAATCGAATACGCGCATACCTTCTGCTTCTACTCTGTTATTCCTTGTCTAAGGCTAATCTCGGTAAGCCGGCGAAAGCGCAAATACGCAGTGAATTTCACATGAACACTGTTTTTTGGATTGATTTCGGTACAGGTAACGTACACTGGTGACAGCGTGGAAGGAGGTGCGTAATGGCGACGTCTGAAATCGAACAATGGTGGATTGATAAGTTTCAGGAGAACCTGGGTCCGATTCGCAAGGTAGCCGGATGGACGACTCAGCAACTGGCCGACGAGCTGGGAGTCGCGCGACAGACGGTGTCTAACTTGGAGACCGGCAAAAGCCCGATGACCAAACTGCAGTATCTCGCTTTACGTACGGTGTTCAGCGCCGAAATCGCACGTCGTGAAGACCGCGATCTGGCACGCATCATCAAGACTTTGGTCGACGATCCCATTGAGCAACGCATTCGCGAACGGCGCGCTCAAGAGCAGGACGGCGAGGCCGTTGCCGACAATGCCCCAGTCAATACGGACGGTGGCAACGTTGCCGACAACGCCGCCACCGAGAAACGCAAGCCCAGTGCCGCCACATTGAAGGCTTCAAAGACTGCCGCAACGGGCAAGCCCACGCTCAGCACGGCGATGCAGGCTCTTGCCGTCATCACCGGCGCATTGGCCAGTGGAACCGCCGCCGGCATCATCACTTACTTGATGTTCCCGGACGGCGGCCCGAACAAGCGCTGAGTCGCCGAAATATCGAAACGGATTGAACAACCCAGTTCGAAGCCCTGAGCACCATTTTGTCCGTGTCGCACCAGCGTTTCCCTCATTATCAACTGTCTCGAGTTGCATGAATGCGCCGTTTATAGGCCGAGAATTTCGTGTTTTTTTGCATCAAATTCTTCTTGGGAGAGAATGCCAATATCAACCAATTCCTTCAATTTCTTCATCGCCTCGACTTGTTCTTCCACAGACATGGATGTCGTGTGAGCGGCGGGTGCCGGCGCAAGTGCCGGCGCTTGAACCGGGGCGGCCGTCATAGGATTGATGGATTGCGCCATATTCATACCAAGCAACATGCCACCATCGCCAAAGCCGTTGTCTTGAATACCTTGCGCAATGCGCTGCTGGGCAGCCATATTGCCAGCTTGCTGGGAAACGCCCTCGTATGCGGCAACATTCATCTTATTCGAGGCGAACTGCTGCACGAGTTGACGTGATTGCTCGGTGAACTCGATACTTTCGATGCCCACACTGGACACTTCAAAGCCAAAACGATCATTCCACGTACCTGCATTGGCCCGATCGCCACGCACGCATGCTGCGATGTCATTCGCCTTGCCAGGCAATTGCGAAATACGATATTCATTGGACAACGAATTGATGGCCACAATAAACGACTGTACGAATTCGGACAGAATCTGCCTACGTGGCCCTTCATCATCGAATGAATACGACACGGTAGTGGCAGGCACAAAGTTACGAACGAATCGAACTGGATCAGCGACCTTTAGCGACATGGATCCGCGTGCGCGAATTTCCAAATCGACGCCATAGAACCGGTCGTTATACACCAGCGGCGCAGAAGTGCCGAATTTGATGCCACGAATCTCACGCAGGTTGACGAAGGCCACATATTTGGTGCGGCCAGGCTGACCTCCGAAGGTGAATCGATCGGCGACCTGGTTGAAGAACGATCCGATGCCGTCTCCGGCGAGCACGCTCTGTTCCCCGTTGCGATATTCATAACCGCCCGACTCGGTGATGACGTTTTCGATACCTGTTTCAGAGAAAATGAACGCCGCAGTATTCTCTGGCACATAGATACGCGAACCATTGGTGATTATTCCCTCGGAACCGTATTCATTCGAACCGCGATCGTTGTTGCTTCCGCGGGGAATGCCCGGCACAACGACGGTGTGTTCCGTGAACGGACCAGCGGTGATGATATCACGCCACAGGTCCGCGAATGTACCGCCGAGCGCGCCGGCGAACGCCTTAATAACTGCCATCTGTTTTCATCGATATCTCAATGCACATGGCCGGTCTTGCGACTATGCAATCGCAAGACCGGCCGTTATGCTGGCATGTTGGCTATAGCTGCGTTTCGCGATCGCAGTATTCGCATCGAACGACTTCTTTGCGATGACCGGAAAGCGGAGCGCCACAACCTTCGCAATTCACCGAAACCACGGGTTCGGTAATCCCAAGCCCACTACGGAATGCGCCAAAAGTGTCCTTCAGCGCCCCGGCCAGAGCCTCCGTTCCGGGGATGGCCTTGTTGAAGACCGGCTCATCCATTGGCGTGTACTGTCTGCCGCGTATACCCATGTATCGTCATCGTTCCTTTCTTGGAAAACCGTTACCTCGATACGCCAGTCTGATCACTGGCCCACCGATGCGAGCTTCTGCGTGCATCGAGTCATGACCTCGGTGTAGTAGGCCGAATCCTCACTGCTGAGGGAGTTTTCGTCAATGGCGTCTACCTTCTGGGAGAACTCAGAGTAACGCTTCATCATGCTGGCATAGTCGGTAGCCATGCTGACCACGTTGTCGGATTTCTGATATTTGTTCATGAAGGCAACATACTCATCGATAAAGGCCTCGTAGCTGTCCATCGTGGCCTTGAAGTCAGCACTGTCATTGGTGTTCTGCTGCGCCTTCTGATCCGAAGACTGGTCGCTCTGCTTGTTGGCATCGCTGGAATCAGTGCCCGTACCAGTGCTCTTATCATCCTGTTTCGCGGCGTCGCCGTCCGTAGACGTATCTTCCTTCTTTTCCGGAACCTGGATAGTGATGGACATGATGGTCTCGTCGTCAGTGTCACGAGAAACGCTCACACTGTATCCATCGGCGTTCTTGGCATTGAAACTGTCAGCGGACTTGCTATAGTCCACGGTGAAACCGTTGTCTTGCACGGACTTGACGTAGTCGGCATACTGCTTGGCGTCGGTACCGCACACCTCGATGGAGAAATAGTCCGAAGACTCGCTTTTAATTTCCCCCTTTGTGGATTTCGGCTGCGGCAGCAGCGCCGCGATATCCGACTCCGGCCATGAATATGCTTCGCACTTGGTGGCGAGCGATGCTTCCAATTCCGCCCGATCAGCCTTGGCCTTCGCATCGTCACGAATTACGAACACGCCACCGATTACCAGACCCACAACGGTGATACCGACTGCCACCCAGGCCAGCACTCGGCCTTGCACCTTGCCACTCGGGCGGGTCACGTATACGGCGAAGCCTGAGAGCAGTGCCGGAATCACCGTGGCGAACAGCAGTCCGCCCCAGGATCGGCCAGAAACATCCACAAATTGGGCGAGTACGAACAACACTCCCCAAATAATGGCGAACACAGCCAGCTTGGAAGTCTTCTTCACCCCTTGTGCATTCGGAGCAAGCACGGCAGGCGCAGCGGCACCAGCAAAACCAGTGGCAGGGCCGGCCACACTTGTGGCGGGGGGGGCTGTTCCAAGTGCAGGAGCCACACCAATACGCTTGTCCAGAGCGGCGAGGAACTCATCAACGCGCTTGGCGCTTTCGTTTCCAGTCGCCTCCAGACGAATGGCGGCCCCTGCCGCACCCTGCGGGACTACGGTTAGCGTGCAGTTCACCCCATCATAGGAGTGGAAGGAAAACGCTCCGGTCTGGGTGTTTTCGTTATCCAAGGTAAACGTGGCGCCAGTAGTCAGCTGGTCGTGAATAACTTGGAACAGCTGTTGCGGACTGACCGCATATACACGATCAAATGGCGCGCCGGCGGGCCGCTGCGATGCCGTAGCCGGAGCCATCGGAGTGGTGGTGGCACCATCAGACGCTACGTTCGGTTGGCCAGCCGGTACAGTATTCGGCACGGTAGGCGCATTCGCGCGATCTTCCGGTGCGTCATTCGTGCCTTCGGACGGTGGAACCGGCTGAGGTTGTTGATCAAATGGCGTTGTCATGATGCCCTTCTTTCCTTAAGCAGCAGCATTACCAGCACAGAAGAGGCAAGCCCGGCAACCGTTACGGTCAATCCGACTGCCATGGCAAGCCGGTATCGTTCGCTCATCATTGCGTCCCTTCTTATTGCTCGCTTTGCTCTGCGATACATCGAAACCAGTGTATGGCGTTGTTATTATGTACGCAAATTAGCATTTTGTATGCATGTTAGCTTTATTGTCGATGCTTGATACCGCGCATGAACATCCTTTCCGCCACCGCACCTACACGGATGGCATCGACCATTGTCGGCGACACGCGCGGGCCATACATCAGCTGACAACTGAATTTTTCGGCGTGTTTCCGAAAAGTCGGCGTCCTGTACGCTGGGAATCGAGCAACCGCGTACGATGGCGCAGCACAGCACCCGCAACACAGCGACAAGGAGCATGGGCAATGGCAGACATCCCCGAAGAACATTTGACCGAGGAACTGTTGGATCGGCTGCTCGCCAGCGCCAGCATTGAGCAGTATCTCGATGAGGGACTCGTCAGCGCACGCACGCTGACCGACTATCTGTTCGACCGTATGGAAGCCCATGACCTGAGACGAGCCGACGTGGTGCGGGCATCCGGCCTCAACGCCACAGTGGTTTATGACATTTTCTCCGGCAAAAGCCGCCCCGGCCGAGATCACGCCATTATGCTGGCTTTTGGTCTCAAGTGCACATTACGCGAAACCCAACGGCTGCTTCGTCTTGCAGGCGTTTCCGAACTGTGGTGCAAACAGCGACGTGACGCGATTATCATCTGGTGTATACGCAATGGATTCGACCGCATTGCCACGGACGACGAGTTGTATCGTATGGGAGAGGCGACGTTGCTGCCGGCCGATTGACGACATTCGGCCCAACAACACTCACCAGTGAGACGCAAGTAAGAGGGCATCAAGGAGAGACATGGACGATAAGCAGGCGATGCATGCGATGAGCATCGACGATGCGTACCATGTTGAGCGCACGCTTGCTCGCGGACCTTCCGGCGTCACTGAACTGGTGAGCATTGACGGCAACGGCCCGTTCGTACGCAAGAAGATTCCCTCTCCCCTAGCGCAACGCAATGTGTGGGCGGTGCTCAGCGCCTGCCAGAGTAATCGTCTGCCGCGTGTGGAAGCGACGTACGAGCTGCCCGACCGGTTCGTCATCGTCTACGATTACGTGCCGGGCAGCACGCTTGCGCAAATTGTGGAGGAAAACGGGCGGCTTGCGCCGAATGTGGCCGTGCAGCTTATCGACCAAATTTGCGAAGCCGTGCAGGAGCTTCACCAGCACGGCGTTATCCACCGCGACATCACGCCGGCCAACGTCATCGTGGCCCAGGATGGCGCGCATCTCATCGATTTCGGCATCGCGCGCATCCGGTCAGAGGCAAGCAACCGTTCACGGGACACCACGGCGCTTGGCACTTATGGTTTCGCCTCGCCTGAGCAATATGGCTTTGCCAAAACCGACGCGCGTTCCGACGTGTTCTCGCTGGGCCGGCTACTCGGATTCATGCTGACCGGCGTATATCCCGATGCCAGCGACTACGAGCAGCGACTTGCCGATGATGCCGCAGTACCGGCTCGACTGCGCGCCGTCATCGGCTATGCGTGCGCATTCGAGCCCAGCAAACGGCCACAGAGCGTCCAGGAGTTTCGCAGGCGCTGTTCTCCCAGTCCAATCCGCCCATGCCGAACGCATCATCGGCAAATCCGCCATCACCGAGCACAACGAACGGCAGCGCGTCGGCGTCTCGACTATTTCGGCGTCTGCACTTGAGCAAACGCGCCATCGTGCTGTGGTCCATCGTCGGAGCGGCGCTGGTGGTCGCCGCTATTGCGGGAGGCATTGTGTTGGCAGGCCAACTTGGCATTATCGGGTCGGCAACATCACCCGATTCCTCGACACAATCCAGCAGCCAATCAACCGATAAGGCCGATGGCGGGCACTCCTCGAACGGGTCAGGAACCGACAATGCCAATGGCACGGGCGGAGTAGGCGGCACTGACGGCGCTGATGGAAACGGCCAAGACACCGTCACCGATAATCCTCTGAAAATAGTGGAATCCGGCTGGTCGGCGGACCAGCAAGGGTATGTCCACTACGCTTTCGCCCTGCGCAACACCAGTACGACCCAGCAGGTGCAGTATCCGCAGATTACCATTACGGGGCGGGCCAAAGACGGTTCCATCGTGTTCTCGCAGACGCAAACGCTGAATATGGCATTCCCGAATCAGACTGTATATGACGCCGACCAAGCAGGCGAGGGCACGGCCCCGGCCACCGTAGATTTCGTTGTGCTTAGCCCTGATACGTACAACGTCACCGAGGCTCAAGGAACCGCCACCTTCCCCATCAGCGGAACATCCAAAATAGACAACAGGGACGGCGGCACGACGTTCAATGGCGAGGTCCACGCCGTGGCAGACGGATTCAAGCCATCTGATGGGCAGCAAATCAAGATTTCCCTAGTACTGCGCAACGCACAGAACGCAATCATCTATGGAGATATCGCATTCGTGGATTGGCCGGGCAATGGCCGATCCGCACCATTCTCGATCACCGTCTACGATCTGCCGAAGTATTCGTCTTACGATCTGTATGCGCAAATCTGGTAGTTGACTTTGCGCCTGCAAGGTGGCTGTCAGCGACTGTCAGGCTTGTGTCCGAGTCACCTGTGCACTGGTGTTGTGGCGCGCCTGGCCGAACAGATAGATGCCGATGGGCAGAGTCAGCACACCGCCGATGATGAACACCAGCGAAATCGGGATCACGTCGGCCAACGGCGCGAAGATCAACATACCCAGCGGCATGCTGAGTGTGCTCATGGTGGTGTCAAGGCCGAATACACGGCCCACCATCTTCTCATCGGCCTCGGTCTGGATGATGGTGCGCATCGGGCCCATGCAGATGGCCGAAGCCAAACCGTTCACCACATCAATCAGCAAATACGCCAGCAGATTGTGAACCACGCCAAGACCAACGACGGAGACGCCCACCAGAGTGATGCCGAAGGCGACCACGCGCATGTTGTTGCGGATGAGCTTGGCACCGATGGTAGACATCAGCGCGCCGCCGAGCAGCATACCGATGCTCCATCCCAGCTCGTTGGCGGCGAGTTTATCGGAGGCGGTGGTCAGGTTGATGAATCCGAGATTCAAATCGATGCCCTCATATTCGCGGGTCATGAGCAACAGCGTAAGGTTCATCGGCGCCACGGCCACGAAGCACACCAAGGTGTCACCGAGCACCACGTTGCGCAGGTTCGCCCGGCGCCATGTGTAGCTGAAGCCATCTTTCAAGTCAGCAAACACACGACGGACGCCGGCAATCAGCGAACGATCAGCATTGGCATCCGACATCGGTTCGAGTGCGGGTTGCCCGCTATTCTCCGCTTCAGCCATACGCCTCGCAACATGTTCCGCGCTCTTCTTCGGCGCTTTGATCAACGCCACAAAGCCGACGCCGATAATGGCCGTGGTCACATCGACTAACAGAATCGACCACAGCGGCACTGTGTTGATAAGCACAGCAGCCACCGCAGGTGCCACAATCATATTCGCCGAATTAATCACGCCGTATATTGAGTTGACGCGCAATAGTTTGCCCGAGGGAACAACATCCGGTATGAACGACTGCACAGCGGGCGTCTGCACACCGCCGCCCGCCGAACGAATGAACAGCACCACGAAAATCATGGTCAGACTCACCCATCCCATCGCGAAGCTCAGCGACAGCACGACGGTGACCACAGCAATCACCATATCCGGCAGCATAATCAGCAACTTGCGACTGTGACGGTCGGCCCAGGAGCCGCCGAAAATCGAGACGATCGCCTGCGGCACCACGCCAAACAACGTGGCCAGCAGCATACCCATGCCGCTGTTCGTCTGCAGCACGATCCACCACCAGATGGCATATTGCACAATATTGGAGCCCAGCAGCGAGAACGCCTGGCCGATGAGTAGAAGCACTACACGGCGGATCCACGCACGCTCGGATTCCCCATTGGCCACTGCTGCGGCATAGGCGGCACCGGGTTTGTTCGCGCTATGGACCGCTGCGCGCGCATTCACATTGTCATCGTCGGAAACCTCGGGTGTTTCGCGCACAGTTGGTTCAGTTGTTTTTTGACTAGAAGACATACGAGTGTTCTCAATTCTTCAATTCCACTACAAAGGTCACATCACGGCATACGCACGCCGACGCGCGTATGCGTGCACGACTCCAGCAACGAGCCGTACCCGCCGTTAGATGGCAGGCTTCAGTATCGTGACGCCATGCGTTAGCGTCACCATGCAACGATAGGAACACACTATTCGATAGTATAATCATGAAGGCGTGACGTTGCCCTTGCGCAGGTGCCGTAAGACTCCGCGGACAAAGCGATGAGGCTTCCCCCGCGAGAAGGGAAGCCTCATATTCCATTCATTCTATTCAGCGATGATGGCGCCTAATCACCGATCATCCTTTGGGAACAGCGCATCGAAGGCATGTTCCATCACGGACTTACGGCGGATCACACCGACGAGCCTGCCATCACCATCCACCACCGGCAGTTTCTTGAACTGCTTCTTGGCGAGGATTCGGGCCACCTCTCCGACATGCTGGTCGGGCGTGGCGGCAACGACCTTACGCGTGGCGATGTCCATCACCTTCTTGCCGGAAAGCGCCTGCACCTTGGAGGCCACGGTCTCGTCGTCGAACACCACCATCGTCGAACCGGTGCCGGTGGAGACCGTACGGGATTCATAGGTGGCAATCGATTTCATGACATCGCCGTCGCTGACGAAGCCGACGAGCCTGCCATCGCCGTTCACCACGGGAAGGCTGGAGACGTTGAGGCGGATGAACTCGCGCACCACATGCGTGATGTCATCGCTGTCCAGGCAGCTGTAGGGCTGATCGTCCATGATTCCGCCGATGGACTGTTCCTGGGCCTGCTTGAACAGGGAGGCGGCGGGGGCCACGTATGCGCCGGCGTAGTGATGCTCGGCGGGCTGGCCTTCAGTGGTTTCGGCCGCGACTTCGGCGGAGGCTTGCGCCTCGGAGGCCTTGGCGTTGCGTGCGGCCTTCTCCTTGGCACGGCTGGTGACGGTGAAGATGCAGATGATCAGGGCGACCAGCGAGATGGCGGCGCACAGCAGGTAGGAGAACGCGATGCCGCTGGCCGTGGCGGACTTCACACCCTGGGACATGTGCGAGGCGGTCATGGATGTTTCTGCGGTGACCAGAAGCGAGGTCGCAATGGCTGCCGCGATCTGGCGGCCGGTGTTGGCGATGGCGTTGCCATGGGCGATCATGTCGTTCGGCAAAGCGTTGACGCCCCAAGTGTTGATCGGCATGTTGGCGATAGCCTGACCGGATGCCTGCAATGCGCAGAACACGGCGACAAACAGCACTGATGTCCCGGTGTTGATGGTGCCGAGAAGACCAAGAGAGATGGTCATGAGCGCAAGGCCGCCGATACCCACGCCTCGCGGGCCGAATTTGTCGAATGCGGCACCGGCGACCGGACTAAGGATCGTGCCGACCGCCGCGGCGGGCAGCATGACCATGCCGGTGACGGTGGCGGATTGGCCGAGCACATTCTGGATGAAGATAGGCAACGTCACGTTGGTTGCGGCGACTGCGGCGTTGATCAGAGTGACCAGAATCGCGGAGTTGCGGAAGTTGCGGGTGGCAAGGGTGTCAACGCGCAACAATGGCTCATCGAGCTTGACTTGCTTGTATACGAATGCGACGAAGGCCACAAGACCAACGACGATTGAGATAATGACGACCGGACTGCTCCATCCCATCGTGGAAGCGGACGAGAAGCCATAGAGCAGGCCACCGAACGCGATGGTCGAAAGGATCACGGACAGGATGTTGAGCTTTGGGTTCTTCAACTCGCCGACGTTCTTGAGCATCATCGTGCCTCCGACAAGGATGACCAGTGCCACAACTGCGATGCCAATGAACATCGGGCGCCATCCGAAACTGTCAATCACCAGACCACCGACAACCGGGCCGATAGCCGGGCCGGCGGCCATGACGATACCGGCCATGCCCATGGCGGTGCCGCGCTTATCCGGCGGATAGACGAGCATCGGCACTACGGCGACCAATGGCAGCAGCACGCCGGAGCCGGCGGATTGCAGTATGCGTCCGACGAGCAACAGCATGAAATTCGGCGCGACGGCACACAGCAGTGTGCCGACCATGAAAGTGGCAAGAGCTCCGGCGAAGAGCTTTCGGGTGGAGAATTTATCAATCAGATAGCCTGAAATCGGCACCATGATGCCCGAGACCAGCATGTAGACGCTGGTCACCCACTGCACGGTGCCGGTGGTGATATTGAAATCACGCATCAGTGCCGGCAAGGCCGGTGACATGACGGTCTGGTTGAGCAGCGCGATGAACGAGCCGACGACGATCACGCCCACAACGATGAATCGGGTGTGCGAATCAATAGGCTTTACGGAACTGGTGGCGGACCCGAGTTCCGCGGTTTTCTGTGAGGTCACAGCATTTCCTTCTGTTGGTAACGTCATGTGTGGCGATCCGGCCCCATGCTTGTGTCAAGACACGAGGACACCGATGAGTCCGGACGTAAAGGAAAAGCCGCCATCCGTTCCGCATTCATATACGGCAAACGATTCGCGGCTTTGCGTAAGTTGATGGCTATGGTGAGCGATTCATGCGACGTCGACTGCGGATGGGCCATCGGTACATCCCGGCATAAGGCGTGTCCCCGCTACACCAGCATCGAGAATAGGGCCATTTGTGGATTGGCAAACAGAACATTGCCGACGAACGACCCACGGCAGGCGCGTGCGATGAACATCGCGTAGCGATACAGGTTCATGGCATCTCCTTGATGAGTCTTCGTACGGCAGGCATCGAGAAGCCTATCATCATTCAAATCGACGGTGAAACCCACGCATGCTCGACAATACACAAAATCTTCACAAGAGGATTGGGCTTACGCATACGCTCCGCCTGAATAACGGTCCGGGGATGAATCAGGGGCGAGCTAAGGGTTGCGTCTCGTGTTTCCGTCATGATTTCTGGCAAAATAGTGAAGCTGAACATGCGCGGAATCGACCGGAATCGGAAAGGGACTAATCATGCGAGTTCTCGGCAATATCCTGTGGATCATTCTTGGTGGGTTGGCCATCGCAATCGGATGGGCATTGGTGGGACTGATTCTGTGCATCTCCATCATCGGCATCCCGTTCGGCATTCAAGCGTTCAAGATGGCGGGACTCACCTTGACGCCGTTTGGCAAAACCGTGCAATACGGCGGCGGAGTCGGCTCTGCCTTGGCCAACATCCTGTGGGTGGTGCTGGTCGGCTGCTGGATGGCGCTCGGCTATCTGGGTGCAGGCGTGCTCAACTGCATCACCATCATCGGCATTCCGTTCGGCATCCAGTCGTTCAAAATGGCCAAGCTCGCGCTCTGGCCGTTCGGCGCACAGATCTACAGTCTGTAACAATTGTTTCTGCAGTAGGTCCGGTGCAGCGCATTATCATCGTGCGTTGCACCGGACTTTTTTATATACAACAGGCATTTCACACACCGTGATTTGACGGATTCGGACGTAAGACCTTATGGTGTGCACACCATGATTCAACACATCGCATTCAGCAGCAACGGCGTGACGAACACGCCAAGCGTCAGCAGATGAACCTGCCGGCGATGCTCGAATGCGCCTTCAAACAGGGTTTGCGCACTGCTCAGTTCCAGCCAATAACCGGAAACAAGCGCAGCCTGCTCGCTGCCATACAAATCTGATCAGTACACCTCTCATTGGCGCAAAGCTGAATCATTGCCGGTGATATCGAGCCGACTCGTTCGCACCATGCCTCATAAACGCACCTGCACGAGCATGCGTTCTTGGCATAGTCGCAACTCAATGCACCGCAGCAAAACCCATTGCATACCATCACATATTCAGAAAGAACAACAGATCATGAAGTATTTCACTACTGACACGCATTTCGGGCATCCGCTGGTCAGCGTGCTGCGCGGATTCACCACGTTCGACCCTGGGCACACGCAGTATGACGCTCTCCTCTCCTCGCAAGGACGCAAGGCCGCCGAGGATTGGGCGAAGGGCGTGGTGCTTGACGATTCCCGGCTCAATTTCCGCAAGGCCGCGGACACCGATGCACACGATGAAGCAATCGTGGCCAATATCAATCGGATTGTCGGCGAGGACGACGAGCTGTGGATTTTGGGCGATATCGGATACCGAACATCGGTCCGGCATCTGAAGAGCTGCCTGCGTCAGCTGCGCTGCAGGCATCTGCACGCGGTTATCGGCAATCACGATGACTGGTGGCTGGACGATGCACCCGCGCGAGATCTGTTCGAATCGATTGAGCCGAACAGCACGGCGGAGCTGACCGGTCTCGGAATTGGCCGCCCGCAGGCGACGGAGACCGTCAATCTATCGCATTTCCCCTACCGTGAGGATCTTGCCTATGGCTGGCCGGATGATGCCGTACGTTTCCGCGATCAGGCATTGCCGTTCGACGGACATCGTCTGCTGTATGGTCACACGCACCAGCTGTCTCCGGAGGGCGCACGCCACGAAGCCCTCAACGTTGGACTGGACGCATGGAATCTGCAACCGGTAAGCGAAACACAGATTGCCGACTGGTTCCATGCACACGCGACCGATTCAACGCACGTATCACCGCTGGATATGCCCGACTCCCCCGGGCCGGCGCCCATTGACTCCGCCGCACAGCAGGAACCAGGCGGCTCGGTTTCGGCAGCCGAATCATAATACAAGCAATATTGGGGCGAGCAGAACCTTATGCCATCGCTGGCACCTGTCTCGCCCCACAGCACAACGAAAGGAGCTTGGCTATGGCAAAGCTCATTATTCTGCGAGGACTGCCCGCTTCGGGCAAGTCCACGTGGGCACGCTCATGGTGTGAGGACCCCGCCAACACGTGGCCGCATTGCGTGATTTCTCTCGATGACATTCGGCTCATGATCGCCGGCTCGGCACAGGTCCGAAACCGACTGCAATCCGAGCACGGCAAGCGATTCAATGACATGGTGGTTGCCATGGGACGGCACATGATTGCCGACGCATTGGATGCGGGGTGGGATGTGGTGGCGGATGCGCAACACGCTAATCCCCGGTATGCAGCCGAACTGGCGCTACTCGCTCAACGTCATGGCGCACTGTGGGAAACGAGGGATTTTGACGTTCCTCTAGACGAATTGTTGCGTCGCAATGCGGCGCGTGATACCGCTGACCGTGTTCCGGAAGATTACATTCGTTCGTCCTGGAAGCATTTTCACACCGCGATGTTCCGCCCGTTGGAACCGGGCGATCCGAATGGAAACCTGTTGGAGCGTATGCGCGCGGACCCTTACGTTCGGGTTATTCCGGTGCGCGGCGAAACAGACGTGTATGCGTGCAATTTCACTGCAGAGGCATTTCGTGAACATCGGTGGACGGATCGCACCATCAATGCGCGAGGGCTTTTTGTCGGCGGCAACGGTCAGGTGGTGCAACGCGGGTTCGAGAAGTTCTTTGCTGTGGACGAGACGGAGGAGACATCGTTCGTCCAAGTCGTCAATCACGCTCAAGAACATCCAGAGTCGTTGCCCGTGCGCGTTGAGCGCAAGGAGAACGGATTTCTCGGGCTCGTGGGCGCGGCGGGAACTCCTGGATTGTTCCGCTTCTGGTCGAAGTCGGGGCAAACGGATTATTCCGCGCTTATCGAGCGCCTGTTTCCTTCAGATTCAGCGGTACGTGCCGAATTGTGGCGTATGTTGCATGAGTGGAATGTCACGGCGGCGTTTGAAGTCATCGATCGCGAGTCCGACCGGCACATCGTTGGATACGAATCATCCGGGCTGCGCTTGCTGCATTTGATTCGTAATGCCGAATCGTTCTCCATCGATGCCGCTCACGAGGAAACGTTCACTCTTGCCGGCGGCTTCGTGCGGCCGGAAACGGTGGCGATCTGCCATTCGCCGGAAGAAGTCGCCCAGGCAATCGGCGACGCCAAGGCAAGCCCGCATGAAGGCGTGGTGCTATATTTTGCCGACGGTTGGATGGTGAAGGTGAAGTCAGACCGGTACAAGTTGGTCAAGGCGATGCGCCCTCTTATGCAACGCGTGCTGCTGCGTGGTCGTTCCTTCAACAAGTCCGGCGACATTGCCGATTTGGCTCGCCGTATCATCGATTACGCACACGAACACCACATCGACCTGGCCTACGAGCGGCAGGCATTCGGCGAGCGCGATATCGATATGACCAAGGTCAACGACATCGTGGACCACGTGCGGTGACTGCTGAGTTCTAGCGCAATATCTTCTGACCAACGTATGTATCACGAAAGCATGTGTCGTGAAAGCATGTATTGCGCTAGAACCAAATCATTCTCGTGGAGGCCGGATAATGAATCTCTATGCTTTGAACATGACGCACCATATGCCGGCATTTCCTTGCGCGAACAACTGTTCATTACGAACATTGTACTGATGCCGTTACAGAACAGAAGAGGGTGCTGTCCTACTTTGCTGACGACGTTGCATTGAAACTCGACTCATGCCATGTGTTCTACACTCCGAACGTGGGGATCCGAGGCGTATCCAGCTACGAGCACAACTTCGATTTCCTGTTCCAGCGTAGCGCTAACCATCCGGCCCGGTTCTGCCAGGCACCGAACCGATTCGACAAGGACGCCGTGAAAGACATCATGTTCGGTTGGGATGACACGAAGAAGGATCCCAAGCGCAGGGATTCCCGGCTGATAGTCATCGGCGACGACCGGCAGACGCCGTTGCAGCGCGGCGCGCTCACCGCGTTCCGCAACTACGGTGTGCCGTTATCCCCTACTCCAAATTGGAAGAGCGGGCTCCCGTGGAACTCGCCGCGTAGCTTCCGAGCCATATAAGGACTCATCCCGACGACTCACCGCGAGCACCGGGATGAGTCCTTGGTTCTTGTGTTTCGCCATATGATTGAGTCATGTCGGACGACAATGTCCGGCACGAAGGGAGACCAATCATGAAAAAGGCAATCGCGCTGCTTGTTGCGGCGATGTTGCTTACCGGCCTGTCCGCTTGCGGGGGAAGCACTACGGCCGATGCGCCGGCCAAATCCGATGGCACGTCAAAGACCGAGACCAATAAGGAAGAGCCCAAACCCCAGCCGGCCGATCTGACCGGCACATGGAAGCAGACCAATTCCAACGACCCGAGCTCATACATGGAAGCTACCATCAGCGGCGACACCATCGAGGTCGACTGGATCGGCACCGACACCAAGAGCCTCTACTGGAAGGGCACCTATCAGGCACCGGCCGCAGCCGGCGATTGGAAATGGACCAGCCAGGGCGACACCGAGACCATGGCCAGCGCGCTCCTCGCCTCGCAGGATGCCACCAAGGACTTCACCTACAGTGAGGCGGACGGCGTGAGCTGGGAGACCACCGCGCTCGGTACCACCATCACCGTCAAGACGGCCAAGCAATAAATCCCGTGTCGGGCGGATCAAGCCCTAAACACGAAACCGCCCCGGTCGCTCTTTGCGAGCGCCGGGGCGGCCCTGCGACATATCGACGATTAGACAATCTGTCGCATTTTCTTGACTGCCGCCCACATGACCGTCTATCATCATTTATAGATCAGCGACAAGAATACACAGGTATCCTTCCCCTCGAAGGATCAGCTGGTCGTATTATTGGATTTTGGCCTGTCCTTCATCGAAAGTCGGCTTCATGCCGTCGTCGTCACAGCACGACTAGAGTTGAGACGGGCCATCTATTCCTTCTACCATTCAGGTTGCGCCCATCCGTCGAAGTTGATGGATGCTCTGGTCAGAGGATTGTATTTCGGCCGATAATAGTTCTTTGATTTGAAATATCTGCTGGAATCATAAACATCATGGACCAGCACAATCTTCGGTTCAAGAAGCCCGAAGAACTTTTCGTCTCCCTTCTCGTACACTCGCTGGACCGTCCATAGACTGTAGTCGGCGAGCGCCAAGAGAATTTCGTGATCATACGGTTGGACGTTGAATTTGGTGGTGTTTCGCAATTCATGCGTTACCGTGCCGCGACGGCTGCGCTGTTGCGCGATGTCCACGGCATGCTGAAGGTTGAGGTTCGATGTGCTGCTGCCTCGTTCCGCGACGTCGAGAATCAACGGATCTATCTTCCCTGAGTATTTGAGTAGATGGGACATGAGGTCGGCGTAGAATTCACGTGGTTGTTCGTTGTGCCTCTGCTGATAGATCGCCGGTATCTTACGGCCCACAACTACTCGTGCGGAGAAGTCGATCTCCTGCGCCATGAGTTTGAGGAATTCATAGCGTAGTTCCGCAGGATCTTTGCTGGCATGCGGGTAGAAGCCGTGCCATCCCTCCTTTGTTCTCTTTTGGACGCTGGGAAAGCTCTGGAAGAATTTGCTGCTGTTGATCTCCTCACAAAAACCGTCGATAGTCGCACGAGCATCGTCGAGGGGACTTTTCACATGTACGAGCCCGATCATGAAGCATCGGGAAACTCCGTCCATCCCGATGGAGGAGGTTTTGCGGCCCCGCTTCCCGGAATGGAAGGTCATGTCACCGGCCTCATCGATAAATCGATGATGGTCCTGTGGCCCGTCTACTTTCTTTATGCTCATGCGGACAAGTCTACTATGCGTCACGTTCGTCATTTCCCCTCCTCGATGACCTGCGCGTCTATCACATCCCTCTCGTCGTGCAGGTCAGGGATGGCTCGGTCGAGGAGCGCGGCGAGACTGGCCGCGTCCCTGTGGGTGTAGTGGTTGGTCATGCTGATGCTGGTGTGGCCCATGATGGCGGTTCTGGCGTCGTCGGGCATGTTGGCGCGGGCGGTCATGCTGGCGGTCCAGTGGCGTGCGCTGTGGATGGTGACCGGCGGGAGGCCGGCGGCTTTCAAGGCCTTGTTCCAGTTGTAGCGTTCGGTGCTGCTGCGCACGGGGTTGCCTCGTGAATTGGTGAATATGAGGTCGCGTGGGCCTATGTCGAGTCGTTTGATGCGCGCCCACAATCGTTGCCACAGGCTC
>OGQF01001182.1_pt1 | contig 19102 bp, 15 predicted proteins | sample 1553141 | NCBI WGS metagenome assembly OGQF01 (sample SAMEA2580005, study PRJEB22360) | human gut metagenome | biome: human gut; feature: human-associated habitat; material: faeces | place: Denmark | collected 2008/2010
CCCTGCGGGGCATGCTCCGGCTTTCGGATACAGTCTAATTATAGCACAGGCGCTTTTTTCTTGGCAATCTGCATAACGCACAATGTTTTCTAACAGAAAACGCCGTGTGTTGACACGCGCCGCCGCGTTTCGCACTGCACCCGAAAGCGCCGCCGTCCCGCGCTCGAATCCCCCCGCGCCTCAGCCCGCCGCCGGCCGGCAGCGCTTATGTCCGCGGGGAATTCCAGCCCGCAGCGCCCGTCTTTATCCCCATAAATTTCGCACGCACAGCGCGCTTCGTTGTCGCATTCCCGCAATTTCGGGCCGCACGGAAAAAGAGTGTTGACAAACGGTGCGGAAAGGTTGTAAAATACGACTCATAGCATAGCAAAGGCGCTGTGGTTGAAGCTCGTTTGGAGCTTTCATCCTCAGCGCCTTTTTCGGTACATACGTTTCCCGTGTGACCGGAGACAATTATGAATGAGGAAAGAGTGGTTTTATGAGCTGCACAACACACAAGAGCGTGCCGGATCTCTTCTCGAGCATGGTCTTTAACGACGGTGTCATGCGCGAGCGGCTTCCGAAGGACGTCTACAAGTCCCTGCGCAAGACGATCGACAACGGCAAGGATCTCGACATCAACGTGGCCAACGCGGTTGCAAACGCCATGAAGGACTGGGCTGTTGAAAACGGCGCGACGCACTACACGCACTGGTTCCAGCCTCTGACGGACGGAACAGCCGAGAAACATGACGGCTTCATCGAATTCGGAGAAGGAACGGAAGTGATTGAACGTTTTTCCGGCAAACTGCTCATCCAGCAGGAACCGGATGCATCCTCTTTCCCCAACGGGGGTATCAGAAACACATTCGAAGCACGAGGATATACTGCTTGGGATGTTTCCTCACCTGCCTTTGTGGTAGATACCACACTTTGCATCCCCACTATCTTCATCTCTTATACCGGCGAAGCGCTCGACTACAAGACTCCATTGCTCAAAGCTTTGCCAGCCGTAGACAAAGCAGCGACAGACGTATGCCAGTTGTTCGACAAGAATATCACACGCGTTTATACCAATTTAGGCTGGGAACAAGAATATTTCCTCGTCGACTCGGCACTGTACAATGCCCGCCCGGACCTTTGTCTGACCGGACGTACCCTGATGGGACACTCCTCGGCCAAAGACCAGCAGCTGGAGGACCACTATTTCGGCTCCATCCCCCCACGTGTCACAGCTTTTATGAAAGAACTGGAAATCGAATGTCACAAACTGGGTATCCCGGTCAAGACCCGCCATAACGAAGTAGCTCCCAACCAGTTTGAGCTGGCGCCTATCTTTGAGAATGCCAACCTTGCCAACGACCACAACCAGCTTGTGATGGATCTGATGAAACGCATCGCACGCAAGCATCACTTCGCCGTACTGCTTCACGAAAAACCCTACAACGGCGTGAACGGCTCCGGCAAGCACAACAACTGGTCGCTTTGCACCGATACGGGTATCAATTTGTTTGCACCGGGCAAGAATCCGAAAGGAAACATGCTGTTCCTTACCTTCCTGGTAAACGTACTGATGATGGTATACAAAAACCAGAACTTGCTGCGCGCCTCCATCATGAGTGCCGGAAACAGCCACCGTCTGGGAGCCAATGAAGCACCTCCCGCCATTCTGTCCATCTTCCTGGGCAAACAGCTGTCTTCCATCCTCGACGAGATAGCTCGCCAGATAAGCAGCAGCAAGATGACATCGGAAGAAAAGACAACACTGAAATTAGGCATCGGACGTATTCCCGAAATATTACTGGATACCACCGACCGTAACCGTACTTCTCCATTCGCCTTCACCGGCAACCGCTTTGAGTTCCGTGCCGCAGGTTCGTCCGCCAACTGTGCCGCCGCCATGATTGCCATCAATGCAGCTATGGCAAACCAGTTGAACGAATTCAAAGTCTCCATCGACAAACTGATGGAAGAAGGAGTCGGCAAGGATGAAGCCATCTTCCGCATTATGAAAGAGACCATCATCGCCTCCGAGCCTATCCGCTTTGAGGGTGACGGCTACTCCGAACAATGGAAGCAGGAAGCCGCCCGCCGTGGGCTGACCAACATCTGCCACGTTCCCGAAGCCCTGATGCACTACATGGATAACCAGTCCCGTTCCGTACTCATCGGCGAACGTATCTTCAACGAAACGGAGCTTGCCTGCCGCCTGGAAGTAGAACTGGAGAAATACACCATGAAGGTACAGATAGAAAGCCGTGTGCTGGGCGACCTTGCCATCAACCACATCGTACCGACTGCCGTTATCTACCAAAACCGTCTGCTGGAAAATCTCCGTGGCCTGCGCGAGACCTTCTCTCCCGAAGAATACGAAGTCCTCAGTGCCGACCGGAAAGAGCTTGTACGCGAAATTTCCAAGCGCGTAACAGCCATCAAGGTACAAGTACGCGAAATGACCGAAGCCCGCAAAGTAGCCAACCACATGGATAACTACAAAGACAAGGCTTTCGCTTACGAAGAAACCGTACGCCCTTATCTGGAAAGTATCCGTGACCACATCGACCACCTTGAGATGGAAATTGATGATGAAATCTGGCCGCTTCCGAAATATAGGGAGCTGCTGTTTACAAAGTAGGCCTCTCCCTAGCCCCTCCCCCGTAGGGAGGGGGATAGAGATACTACGATAAACAATTAAGTTACTACGATTTACGATTTGACGGTTTACGGTTGGAGTTACTCATACAATCATAAACCCACCTGCTAATGAGTAGTTGTTTAACAATACAAACTTCAATCGTAAATCGTCTAATCGTAAATATATAGATTTTCCTTCATCTCCCCCCCTACGACATCTTTTTGTCATATTTGTGCAATATTTAATTTTTTCTTTTTACATTTGTGCTGTATAACACAGTTTTGCAGCAGTTATGGTAAAAGTAAACTTGTCTGATATTAATGTTCCGGAGTTGATTGCAGATATATGGTCTCCCTTGAATGACGAACAACGGGAATTCCTCGCCAACCACTTCACACTCCAGAACTACAAAAAAAACGAAGTCATCCATTGCGAAGGCGAGACACCTACGCATTTGATGTGTCTGCTGAGTGGAAAGGTCAAAATCTATAAAGACGGAGTCGGTGGTAGAAGCCAGATTATCCGTATGATTAAACCTGTCGAATATTTCGGTTACCGCCCTTACTTTGCAAAAACAGACTATGTCACGGCAGCATCTGCATTCGAGCCGTCTCTTGTTTGCCAAATCCCCATGACTGCCTTGATGACTCTGCTCACACAAAACAACGACCTTGCCATGTTCTTCATCAAGCAATTGTCCGTTGACTTGGGCATTGCCGATGAACGCACTGTAAACCTGACGCAGAAACATATCCGCGGAAGACTCGCAGAATCCCTACTATTCCTCAAAGAAAGTTATGGTTTGGAGGAAGACGGCTCCACCTTGAGTATCTATCTCTCGCGTGAAGATCTGGCCAATTTGTCAAACATGACCACTTCCAACGCCATACGTACGTTGTCACAGTTTGCCACAGAACGGTTAATCACCATCGACGGGCGTAAAATCAAAATCATAGACGAAGAAAAGCTGAAGAAAATCAGCAAGATAGGATAAGGAATAAGTGACAAGGGATAAGCGATTAGGGGTTAGCATAATAAAAACACATTGTTGCCATCCTAACCCCTAATCACTAATCACTAAATCAGTCCTTTCGCAGACAAATATCTTTCCGCTTCAATGGCTGCCTGGCAACCAGTTCCGGCAGCGGTGATGGCTTGACGATAGTGAGGATCAGCAACGTCTCCGGCGGCGAATACGCCCGGCACTTTGGTACGCGGTGTTCCCGGCTCGGTGACGATATAACCTACTTCGTCCGTATCTACATAAGGTTTGAAAATATCTGAGTTGGGTTTATGGCCGATAGCCAAGAAGAAACCGTCAATAGCCACATCATAGCGCTTCTCATCAGGTTCACCCATACGCTGTACCAAATGTACACCTTCCACACCGTTCTCTCCAAACAAGCCTACGGCATTATGTTCGAACAGTACTTCAATCTTGTCATGCTTCATCACACGCTCCTGCATAATCTTGGAAGCGCGAAGATAAGGTTTGCGGACAATCAGATAAACCTTGGCAGCCAGTCCGGCAAGGTAAACAGCTTCCTCGCAGGCAGTATCTCCACCCCCTACAACAGCTACCGTTTTCTTGCGGTAGAAGAAACCGTCACAAGTGGCACAAGCGCTGACACCCATTCCCGCATATTTCTTTTCATCCTCCAGCCCCAGATACTTCGCAGCGGCACCTGTAGCAATAATCAGCGTTTCAGCCTCAATCATCTTTTCGTCATCAATCGTAATCTTGTAAGGTGCTTCAGCAAGATTGGCTGCGGTAGCAACTCCATAACGCAAATCTGCACCAAAACGTTCGGCTTGCTTCCGCAGGTCTTCCATTAATTCCGGACCTCCGATACCTTGGGGATAACCGGGGAAATTCTCCACATCAGTAGTGGTTGTCAACTGGCCACCGGGCTGCAATCCTGCATAAAGTACCGGTGAAAGATTGGCACGGCCTGCATAAATAGCGGCAGTATAGCCGGCAGGACCCGAACCGACAATCAGACATTTTACTTTTTCTGTTTCCATCATTATATTATTTACTATTTGACTATTTACAATTTACTATTTAGCGCATGTCGATGACTTCAGCCGTGGGATAGGCTTTTTTGTCAAAGACAAAGAAACTATCCGGATAGGATTGTCCGGTCTGGTAGTTATTAATAAGGATAGTAGTCATATACTTACTCCCCCGTGGTGCCAAGTCCACTTGATGCAGACGATACGTATCCTTTGTCACAAACAGATAGACACTTTCAGGGTCTCTTCTCTTGTCGGCAGCAGTCATGGTGATGTAATAAACAGACTTGTCTTGCTTACCACCGACACTGCTCAACTTCAATCTGTATCCCTGCTTGTAGAGGGACAACCAAGCATACGGATTAAGAGTCTGCAATTCCTCCTGCGTAGGTTCCGATACATTCACCTCATCTGCCGAAGCCACATAGCTCCACTGCGTATGTCCGTCAAACCAAGTCTTCATTCCCTCGGTCTCAACCACAAACTTCTCACCTTCCAGATAGAGAACTCCCGCATAAGAGCCTTGTTGTTCGTTCACGGTAAACGCCAGCTTCACCCCTCCCGCTTTCCGAAAGGCTTCGGCTGTACGCTCCAATATATTCTTGGCATCCGGTTGTTGTGCCGACATCGGCACAGCAAACAACAGCAATAGCACACCAAGTAAAAGCTTATCAAATTTCATCATTCTATAAATAACCATTCCTTATTGCAAATTGTTTAACCGCATTTCCAGGTCGCTCTCATCTATACAGAACACCTCACGCGCCTTACTACCTTGCGCCGGTCCCACAATCCCCGCTTTCTCCAACTGGTCCATGATGCGGCCGGCACGATTATAACCGATGGCAAACTTACGCTGAATGAGCGATGTGGAACCCTGCTGGTGAATAACAACGAGACGGGCTGCATCCTCGAACAAAGGATCGAGACGTCCCATATCCACATCCCCCAAATCACCTCCTGCATTTTCATCCACATATTCGGGCAGATAGAAAGCAGTGGGGTAACTCTGCTGGCGGGCGATAAACTTCGTAATCTCCGCCACTTCGGGCGTATCGATAAAGGCACACTGCACACGCACCGGGTCAGCTCCCTGCAGGAATAACATATCACCGCGGCCTATCAGCTGGTTGGCTCCCGGACGGTCGAGGATGGTACGCGAATCGACCATTGCCGATACACGGAAGGCGATACGCGCCGGGAAGTTGGCCTTAATCGTACCCGTAATGATGTTTGTTGTCGGTCGCTGTGTAGCGATAATCATATGTATACCCACGGCACGCGCCAACTGGGCGATACGTGCGATGGGCAGTTCCACATCCTTACCGGCTGTCATAATCAAGTCACCGAACTCGTCGATAACGACTACGATATAAGGCATGAACTTATGCCCCTTTTCCGGATTCAGACGACGGTTGATGAACTTCTCGTTATACTCCTTGATATTGCGCACATGGGCAGCTTTCAGCAAGTCATAGCGAGTATCCATCTCCACACAGATGGAGTTCAAAGTCTGCACCACCTTCGTGACGTCCGTAATGATGGCATCTTCCCCGTCGGGTAATTTCGCGAGGAAGTGATGCTCAATTACGGAGTAGATGCTGAATTCTACTTTTTTGGGGTCTACCAGCACAAACTTCAGCTCTGCCGGATGCTTCTTATATAATAAGGAGGTGATGATGGCATTCAACCCCACGGACTTACCCTGACCGGTAGCACCGGCAACGAGCACGTGCGGCATCTTGCACAAATCCACCATAAACACTTCATTCGTAATCGTCTTACCCAGTGCGATGGGCAAGTCGTAAGTAGACTCCTGGAACTTCTTGCTGCCGATAATACTCTGACCGGATACAATCTTCGGATTGGAGTTGGGCACTTCGATACCAATCGTACCCTTTCCCGGAATGGGAGCGATGATACGGATGCCGAGCGCCGAAAGGCTGAGGGCAATATCATCTTCCAGACCGCGTATCTTCGAAATGCGGACGCCCTGCTCGGGAGTGATTTCATACAGCGTCACCGTAGGACCTACCGTCGCCTTAATGGTACTGATTTCTATACCGAAACTACGCAGAGTATTGATAATCTTATCCTTGTTCGCGTTCTGCTCTACCATGTCAATGGTCGGACCATTGTCATCGTAATGCTTCATCAGGTCTATTGTGGGGTAATGATAGTTTTCCAAATCCAGACGGGGATTGTACGGCTCCTTCTCCGTTCCCACATACTCCTCCTCTTCGGCCTTTTCAACCTGGAATGCCGGCTCCTTCTCTACCGGCTGTTCCCGAAAAGGGGGCACCGGCTCCGGTGCAGGAGTCTCAAAAGTCATGGTAACGTCCTCATCCGCAGACTTGGCAGGCTTTATCTTTCCATCACTTCCACCCAAGTCAAGGGTGATTTCATTCAGCGGTTCGTCCTCTTCTTCCTCTATAGCAATCTCCTCCTCCTTTTCAAGAACCTTTTCCGGCTCCGCAGCTTCCGGTGTCGGAGCAGCCGCCTTTTCCTTTGCACCCCAAGAGGTCTTGAACTCTTCCGGCGTTTCACCCTGCACGCTTTCCACCTTCTCCTTACGCTTCAAGAAGCTGAGACTGAACAATCTGCGCAACCAGATGACAGTCCGTGCACTCAGATAGATGAGGAAGCAAATGGCAGTTACCAACAATAGCAGCCAGACTCCCGGCACACCGACTTGAGACACAAGCCAGTTACTGACATTGTATCCGTGCATACCGCCCAGATAGAGGAAAGAGTCCTTGTACTGGTCTACAAACACAAAACCGAAAAATACCGAGAACCACACCAGCATCAACGAACAGCCGATGAACCACTTCCACAAGCGCACCACACGCCCCCGCATCAGCTTCAGTCCCGCCACAGCCAGGAACACGAGAATCAGGAAAGACGATACGCCGAAGCAATCATTTATCAGATAGCTGGCCAACTGCGCACCGCGGCTACCGGCGTAGTTCTTCACCCCATTGTTGGTGGAAATCAGCTCCTGCGCACTGCCTCCGTCAATGATGCTCTGGTCTGCCGCTCCCGTGAAAAAGAATGATGTGAAAGCAAGCAACAAATAAACCGAAAAGATTACCAGCACCAAGCCGATAACGAAATGAACCGTTTCACTTCTAAATAACGCTGCCACTTTCCCCAAAAACGAGAGTGACAGCTCCGTATCTTTAGCTGTTGAATTTTTCTTTGCCATATTTTTTAAATAACTATTGAGAATTGATTGCAAAAATAATAAAAACTATCCTTCTGCCGCGTTGTTTTCATTCTTTAATTTCTCGTCTGCCGATTATAGGTATTCCTAATCTACAACTGTAGTTTTATCGCATGTTTTACTTACATGCTTGCATGAAATGACATAGCGCACTAATTTACAACAGATTGCGCCATGCAAGCAGACCTCATGCAAGCATGCAGGCAGATTTTGCCTACATGACGCAATCCATGCAAGCCCTATACGCATCAACCTACTCTTTTTCCTTCAAAAAATAAATCGGCTGTTTCTGCAACCCTTTGTTCACCAACACATTCTCCTCACAAAGACGACGAATCTGCCGCGTCGCAGTCGTGCGGGTCATGCCGCAAATCGACTGTACAACACTGCGGGTGATGAACTCATTCTTACGTAGATAGTTCACCACTTTTTGCTTCACCTCATCATCCGTCAGCCTCTTTTTCGTGAGATTCCGCAATTTCAGCGGCTTTACCTTCAATACTCCTATCTCACTGCGCAGCGCCTTGTCCGGTCTGAAAGTGATGTTTTTCAACTTTACCTTAGTACTTTTCCGCTTTGTCTCCAGTGTCACCGGTTCCGTGCAGGTCAGCGTAGGAACAAAGTAACCGATGCCGTCCAAATGAACCTGCCTGCCCTCCCCCAGCTCGCGTCCCACAAAATGCGACAAAGCATCGAGTACCGCCAGTACATCCGTCTCGGTCAGCGAGCAGTATTCTTGTATATGCCTGCGCAGCTCATCGGTCGTCGTGGAGCCGTTCAGTTTAATCCGGGGATGCAGGGTCAGTTCTTCCCCTTGTTTATCCTTCGTTTTCGGGTTTTCGTACCAATCAAATAAAATTGCCATATTCTTTCCTCCATTTTTAGATTCATTTCTGTTGCTGTCTGCAGGTTTCGCTCATACAAAGTACCGGCTTTCATTAGGCAGAGCATGGGTCTTCCTTACGCAAAGAAGCGTTCTTCCTTCTGCTGAAAGCTTATCAAAAAAAGATGCGCACAGCTGTGGTTTACCTTCTTCATATTTGTGATACACCTTCTTCACAACTATGAGAAAGACATTCCACGACTGTGCGCAACTACAAACTACAGAGGCAAAGATAATGAAAAGCAGGGGGCTTGGCAAAGGAATGCTAATCTTTTTCAGATTGAAGCATGTAATAATGCGGTAATAATAGCGCTATTTGCCCAGTTCCATAATTGCAATAATTAATCTTCATCATCATCGTCATAATCTTCATCGTAGTCATCATCGTCACCATCCCATCTACACCCACAAGCATCACAAGCATAATCATTAATACCACTTGAATCAGGATAGACCAAATGCGAGCCACACTCAGGGCAACGCAACTTGTTGTTATCATCATCGTCATCCGCAATTTCATCACATGGCCATTCTCTTCCACAATCCGGACAAACATAATTCACGCCATCGAAATAGGCATTCTCATTCAAACAAAAAATACATTCCATAACTATCTTATTTTTAATTATTACTTTTATTCATTATTCTTTTTGCATATAAGCAGCATTTAATCAGCACAACTCCCACCAGCATAGAACAGACAATGCCAATTGCAATGAAAAGAGGACTTCTATCAGCGGAAGCAATGCCGTTTTTTGCCAACACCAAAAGTCCCGTCTGAAAACAAACGGCCGACAACAAGCAGAACAGCAGCACATTGCGTTTCCAATGTTTTGGCATCGGTTCATTTTTTTCTACCTCTTCTACCATTTCCTTCATTGCTTCTTCAATCCATATCTTCATCTTCATTGTCTTGAGGATTTATTTCATATTTGGGGTCTAAATCATATCTGTACGCAAGCAAAAAATCGGCCTTTTTATCTTTGGGTTTACAAAGAGAATACAATATGGCCCCTACTACCAATGGGGCAGCCGCAACAACTGCAATCCCTGCCAGCATACCACCTCCTATTATACCGCCAATTGCAGCCAATCCGGAGGTTATTCCTGCTGCCGACAACCCAGCAACAACACCTGAAGCCGAAATCAAGCTTATCATTCCTGCCACCGTACAAGCAGATCCTCCACTTGCCATTATTTTGGCAACCAAATCATCTTTGTCTTTTCTAGTCATCTTTTTGTAAGCATCAAAATCTTTGCCTAATACAACGGTGAACATGATACAGAATTCTGCATAGCACACGTCAGTGGGATAGCTCTTGCCCTCGGCCAAACGTGTAATTGCGTACTTCGACATTGTCATAGCCACTGCAAGTTCATCAATAGAAATAGAAGAATTACTCATGAATGAATGCAAAAACGGAGCGAAACCGACTCCTTTTGGAAATTCTTGATTTTCCATAATCTTTTTTTTAAAAGTTTATATTATGGCGCCCTCTGCCTATAAAAACAAAAAGCAACCGTTAGCATTAACGATTGCAAAAATATGGGGGAAGAATCAAGCACGAAATAGACGTCTACGAAAAAGGCAATCAACCTCTTTATCCATTCCTCATGTTCTTTTTAAATTCTTCCCATTGCCAGTCAGGAAAGTTCAATGTATCATTTACGATTCTCCACGCGTCCTTTGGCAGGTCTAATAGAGTTTGCAATATTTTCCATGTATTTATTATTATAGATGTAGCATCGCCCTTTGTACACACCTTTCTTAGTGTTGCCCCGAAAGATCTGCCGTTCATTGTCATCAGAATCTTGTTGATATGCGTGTAAGGAGGTGAAACAGCCACTATTCTATTATTTTCTTTACCACACTTAGAAGTATCTAATGTTTTCAAATAAAATTGCATATACCCCAGAAGAAGTATAATCACATAGACAAATTGTTTATTAGTTTTCTTCTGGAAATCTCGCTCTTTCACATCTCCGTTTCCTACTATCCGCCACGCTGCCTCATAGTGTTTTTCTTTTGTTAAGTATCCACTTTCAGTGGCCTTTTCCAGCAGCTTCTCAAACAATTTTTTATTTGTCTTCCCCTTTCCCTTTTTCGACATTCGGCCTATCTTTTCAAGCAGTTCCTGATATGCCTCTTTTGTAAAGTTAACATCAGCAGAGAAACGTATCTTATCCTCTTTTTGAGACTCTTTCCGGGAGTCAGAACGTTTTCTCAGAGCCTCAACATCTTCATTTTCAAGATACCCCTCATATACACTTCTTATAAGACGAACCGCCCTTGCACCCACCTCCACAATATCCTCATCTTCATGAAGAGTAATCCAAAAGGGCCAATAAGTATGGTTGTTCGCATTATTTGTAGGCTTAAAGCGGTGAGTGAAAAATTTCCCCGGAAATGTATTTTCAAGAACAGCAGTAACATAATAACGAATATCTTCCCATTCTTCATTGAACATGGCCATCCCATCTTTATCATTCTCATCAAGAATCAGTCCCTTACACCCATAATAAATACCGACAACCGGTTCATACACATCATATTCTATCAGAAATTCATACCCTCTGCATCCATCCTTACTATACAATGTCTCCAGCTTATACATCATGTGATGCGGAGCCTTGTTTCCATGAAAAGAAGCATCCGCTTTAAAATCCTCCACTTCATCCAACAACCTCATCTTCTTTTTATAAAACTCTGAAGCTATGCCATTTAGTTCTTCCCAATGCTTCCGGTTCCTCTCTCTGATTTTATCTTTCTCCATCTCAGAGACAGCCTCCTGACAGTTCACATCACATTCGGCCCCATCAAAATCAATGCTAACACTGGAAAAATATTCAAGGGCTGCCTGCACTTCTTTCTTTTTAGCATAGACCTGCCTCGCTATAAAGATGCAAGCCTCCCGCGTAAGGTGATAGTTTTCCACGCTCCTACATGCACCAGAGCCTACCCCAACCATTTCAACCATCAGGTTAAAATGGTCATCCACATTTATGCCATCCGCTTCGGCGGACTTCATGGCCTTTGCCAATGGAACGGAAAATTTCTGGTACGTACTATACCCCAAAGCAGCGCACAATTCCCTCGAAGTCCAGTATGACCGTCCTTGCCCATCAAACTTCCTTATTTTCTCAAAAGGTGATTTATCACTGATTTTCAATTCTTTATTCATAAAGACAGAAACAAATTACATGATATAAAAATCCTCATCTATAATGACGAACACTCAACAACACTAATATCAAGCATGAAGATAGCAATAAAAAAACATCCCGTCACATAATTGGAAACATTTTGTATACAGAGAGACGGGAGCAATGCCCTATATTTGCAACCGGTCAATCAATCACCGGCCATGAAAAACAGGTAGTTTATGAGAAATCTCATTGTATTATGCTTATTGGCATGTCTGGCATCATGTACAGACAAAAAAGAATTCCAGACAATAAGAGAACGAATCGATTTATCAGGAAATTGGAACAGTTCATTAGGGAACTGCACATTGCCCGGTACGACGGATGAAAACAAGTTGGGAGACGGCAGGCATCCCACCAATGTAACCTCCCAGTTGACACGGACTTATCCCTACTCCGGCATCGTAGAATATGAAAAAGATGTTGAAATTCCCGTACAGATGGAAGGGAAACGCCTGATACTCTTCATGGAACGTACAAAGCCCAGTACTCTCTGGATAGACGGGGACAGCGTCGGCACGTTGGGACATATCTATGCACCTCACTGCTATAGCCTGCCGGCCTTGGCACCCGGCAGCCACCATATAAAGATACGCATTGACAATTCCCCCAGCTCCGTACCAGCCGAAATCCAAAGCTCGCATGCCTGGACCGACGGCACACAAACCAACTGGAACGGCATTTTGGGTGACTTCTACATCGAAGCTACCCCGCACACCTATCTCAAGCAGGTACAAGTCTACCCGTCTGTAAAGGAGAAAAAGGCCCGCATCCATGTAAACATATACAGCGATTCGGAGCAATCGGGCATAGTGGCCCTTTCCGCCAAGACGTGGAACACCCAACAAGAACACCGGTTGCCGGACATGGAAAAACAAGTCGGCTTGAGCAAAGGCGAAAATAAGATAGAACTGGTGCTCGACATGGGGAACCGAATGCAGACATGGAGCGAATTCCACCCCACACTTTATGCACTGAACGTGTCCCTTGCCACAAACGAGGGCAAAGACAATATAATAACAGATTTCGGCATGCGCGACTTTGCCACCGAAGGTACTCAGTTCACCATAAACGGCTTCAAGACCTTCTTGCGCGGCAAACACGACGCTTGCGTATTCCCACTTACCGGATATGCGCCGATGGATGTAAAGTCCTGGCGAAAAGTTTTTCAGACAGCCAAGAGTTATGGCATCAACTACTACCGTTGCCATTCCTACACCCCGCCCCGCGCCGCTTTTGCCGCTGCCGACATCGAGGGTATCTATTTCCAAGCCGAGTTGCCTTTATGGGGAAGCATTTCACCGGACAACCATCGCCTGAATGACTTCTTGCTGAACGAAGCCTATATGACCCTCGACTACATGGGCAATCACCCCTCATTCACCATGTTGGGACTGGGCAACGAGTTGGGTGGCGACGTTGACCTGATGCGCAATTGGCTGGACGGATTCAGAAAACATGACAACCGCCATCTCTATTCGTTCGGTTCCAACAACTTCCTGGGTTGGGGAGGTGCCATAGACGGTGAAGATTATCTGACAACCTGCCGGGTAGGAGGAGGCGAAGGCTATACAACGCACGTACGCAGTTCGTTTGCCTTTGTCGATGCCGAAAAGGGAGGTATCTTGAACAACACCCGTCCCAATACCCGTGCGGATTATACTGCTGCCATAGCGAAATCTCCCCGACCGGTCATCAGTCACGAAACCGGACAGTTCCAAATTTATCCCGACTACAAGGAGTTGGAGAAATACACCGGCGTATTGCATCCATATAACTTGGAGATATTCCGTGACCGGCTCAATGAAAATGGACTGCAGAACCAGATTGACGCATTCCATCAGGCCACCGGCCGGTTTGCCGTCGAATGCTACAAGGCTGATATTGAATACGGCCTGCGCACTGCCGGTTTAGGCGGATTCCAGATGCTCGACCTTCAAGACTTTCCCGGACAAGGCTCGGCACTGGTAGGCATTCTGGATGCTTTCATGGACAGCAAAGGCATTGTCACTCCCGAAACATTCCGCGGCTTTTGTGCTCCGGTGGTACCGCTGGCGCTTATGGACACCTACTGTTACAGCAACAAAGAAGAGCTGAACATAGGACTCGCCCTGACAAATTACGAAGAGCAACCATGGTCTGATGCATTATGCTGGCGTCTGGAAAGCCTGAGTGACAGCGTAACTTTTGTTCGCGAAGGCAAAGTCCCCGCCCATGTAGAGCAAGGAAAAGTAATGCAGGTGGGCGAGTTGAAAAGCACCCTTACCGAAATAGACAAGCCTGCCCAATTGCGACTGACACTGACCACCGGGAATTATCATAACTATTATAACTTATGGGTATACCCCGACCGGACACTGGAAAGCGAAGCGGACATCTTCATCTGTCAGTCCTTGGATGACGAGGCGCGAAAGAGACTGAGCCAAGGAGGGAAGATACTGCTTATACCCGACCACAAAGCCATTGAAGAACAGAGTGTAGGTGGACTTTTTACTCCTGACTACTGGAACTATGCCATGTTCAAAAGCATTTCGGAAAACGCCGGCCGCGAAGTTTCGCCGGGCACCCTCTCCTTGCTGATGGACGAGAAACATCCCTTGTTCCGGCAGTTCCCCACCGAGTGCCATAGCAACTGGCAATGGTGGAGCATCGTACGCCATGCCCGCCCCTTTATTCTGAACGCTACACGCCACGAATACAAGCCGCTTATCCAAGTAGTAGACAATGTGGAACGGAACCACAAGTTAGGCTTGCTGTTCGAATTTGCCGTAGACAACGGTAAGGTATTGGTTTGTATGAGCAACCTCGAAGCAATTCGCCACACTCCGGAAGGAGGTCAGCTGCGCAATGCCATTTTAAACTATATGAAGTCGGCTGAGTTCTCTCCCACCGAGACGCTGACCTCACAGCAGTTGCAGCACATATTAACAACCGAGGTGAGGAAGCAAGACATTGTCGGCGTGAAAAACCAGTCGGATTACGACGTACAGCCGGAATAAATATGAGAAGTTTCATCATAATTCCACTTTTCCTCGGCTGTCCCGTCATTTTTCAGTAGCTTTGCGGACTTTAATACAGCAAGCACCCCATGAAACTTACCCTTATACGCACCGCTCGTGAAACCGGCAAAGAGACATTCAGCACATGGCCCAGCGACACCTTGATGGAGAAGATGAAAACCGAGAACAAAGCCGGACACATATCCGCCTTGCGCAGCCTCATTCCCCACATCACCGGAAGCAACGGACACTACCCCTGCATAGACAAACTACCACGCATCTGCCCTGCCGCAGAATATGCCCGCAGCAAAGAGGGGGAAAGATACCTGAAAACCTACAACGGACTGGTACAGATTGAAGTCAACCACCTGGCCAATGCCGTGGAAGTGGAGCAAGTAAAGCGCCAGGCGGCCCTGCTGCCGCAAACTTTTGCCGCCTTTTGCGGAAGCAGCGGACGAAGCGTAAAAATATGGGTACTGTTTGCCACCCCCGACGGTTCGCGCCCCAGGCAGGAAGAAAAAATCAGGCTGTTTCATACCGCTGCCTACCGGCTCGCCGTAAACTGTTATCAGCCCCTGCTCCCCTACCCCGTCACACTGAAAGAACCTGCCGTGGAGCAAAGCTGCCGCATGACGCTCGATGACCGTCCCTATTACAATCCGTCTGCCGTCCCTTTCTGTCTGGAACAGCCTTTGTCCGTGCCCGACGAGCCCACCTTCGGCCAACGGAAACAGACCGAAGCAAACCCGCTGATGCGCATTGCCCCCGGCTATCCGGCCTCCCAAACCTTCTCCATCCTCTTCGAAGCCGCCCTGAACCGTACCTTCGAAGAGCTGGAAAACTGGAAACGGGGCGATGACCTTCGCCCCCTGCTCTACCTGCTTGCCAGGCATTGCTACAAAGCCGGCATTCCCGAAGAAGAGGCAGTACGTCAAGTCATGATGCACTACTACCGCGAAGCGGATGAACAACTGGTGCGCATGACCCTGCACAACCTCTACCGCGAATGCAAAGGCTTCGGCACCCGCAGCAGCATGACCCGCGACCAAATCACCGCCTTCCGCCTGGAAGAATTCATGAACAGACGCTATGAGTTCCGCTGGAACACCGTGCTGGGAGAATTGGAATTCCGCCAACGGGACTCCATACACTTCCATTTCCGCCCTGCCGACCAGCGGGTAAGAAGCAGTATCGGACAGAATGCCCTGAAAGAAGGAATCAGCGTATGGGACAGAGATGTGGCACGCTACCTCAACTCGGACGCCATTCCCTTGTACAACCCCATCGAAGAATATCTGAACAGCACCGGACATTGGGACGGCAAGGACCGTATCCGCGCATTGGCCGACCTCGTCCCCTGCAACAATCCGTACTGGCGGGAACTCTTCTACCGCTGGTTTCTCAGCATGACGGCGCACTGGCAAAACATCGACCGTCAGCATGGAAACAACACGTCTCCCCTACTGGTCGGAGCCCAAGGCTATCGTAAAAGTACCTTCTGCCGCATCCTGCTGCCACCCGAACTGCGCTTCGGATATACCGACAGTATCGACTTCAAAAGCAAGCAGGACGCAGAGCGGAGCCTCGGCCGCTTTTTCCTGATAAACATCGACGAATTCGACCAAATCAGCGTCAATCAGCAAGGTTTTCTAAAGCATCTGCTGCAGAAACCCGTGGCAAACCTGCGCAAGCCTTACGGCACCGCCATCCAGGAAATAAGACGCTACGCCTCCTTTATAGCCACCAGCAACCAGAAAGACCTGCTGACAGACCCCAGCGGCAGCCGCCGGTTCATCTGCCTCGAAGTCACCGGCCCCATCCATACCAATGTCACCATCAACTACCGGCAACTCTACGCACAAGCCATGGATGCCATAGCCAAAGGTGAACGCTACTGGCTGGACGATTCCGACGAAGCCATCTTGAAACAGACCAACCGGGAGTTTGAACAGCCCACACCGTTGGAACAGCTCTTCCTCTGCCACTTCCATCCCGCCGAAAATGAAGAGGAAGGAGACTGGATGACCCCTATGGAGATTCTCTCCTTCTTGCAAACCAAGACCAAAGACCGGCTGTCCATCAATAAAGTGGCTCTGTTCGGACGTGCACTCCACAAACTGGGCATCAGCAGCCGCCGGAAGACAAGAGGAACAGAATATCATGTAGTGAAAAAAGAATAATCCTGCCAATTAATTTGCTTCTACTTTCGGTTTGCGCTATCTTTGCGTTTCAAATCAAGAAGATATGAAAAAAGAAAGTCAAGTGATATTCGACCGGAATGCCGTAGAGTTTGTGACCGTAGCCGCCGAGTTTTGCAAGTTTCTGGAACAAGCGGAAGGGGTGAAACGTTCCGCGTTCGTCGATACCTCCTTAAAAATACTTCCGCTGCTCTACCTGAAGGCCTCCATGCTGCCCGAGTGCGAAACCATAGGAGACGAGGCGCCGGAAACATTCGTCACCGAAGAGACCTATGAGGTACTCCGCATGAACCTCGCCAATATCCTGGCCGAGAAAGACGACTACCTGGACGTATTCGTATCCGACATGAAGTATAGTGACCAGCCCATCACCAGGAACATTTCCGAAGACTTGGCCGACATATACCAGGACATCAAGGACTTTATCTTCGTATTCCAGCTGGGTTTCAACGAGACGATGAACGATTCGCTTGCCATCTGCCAGGAAAACTTCCGCCTCCATTGGGGACAAAAGCTTGTCAACACCCTGCGTGCCCTGCACGAGGTGAAGTATGCGCAAGGCGAGGATGAAGAGGAGGAAACCGCAGACTTTGAATATTAAATTATGGTTATCAAAAGAACAATAGATAAAGAAACAGTGAAAGACCTGCCCAAAGCCGCCTTTCCGGGACAGATACATGTCGTACAGACACCGTGGGAAGCGGAGAAGGCAGTCGCCTATCTGAAGTCCTGCCCGTTGCTGGGCATAGACAGCGAAACCCGTCCATCGTTCACAAAAGGACAGATACACAAGGTGGCCCTGCTGCAGATTTCCTCAGAGGAACATTGCTTTCTGTTCCGCCTCAACCTGACGGGACTGACTCTGCCGGTTATCACATTGCTGGAAAACCCAAGTGTAACGAAAGTAGGCCTTTCCTTGCGGGATGACTTCATGATGCTGCACAAGCGTGCTCCTTTCGAACAACATGCGTGCATTGAATTGCAGGAATACGTCCGCGCTTTCGGCATCCAGGATAAAAGCCTGCAAAAGATATATGCCATCCTCTTCGGGGAAAAGATTTCGAAAAGCCAGCGCCTTTCCAACTGGGAAGCCGAAACCTTGACCGAACCGCAGAAACTGTATGCCGCCACCGATGCCTGGGCATGCCTCAACATCTACAACAAGCTGCAAGAACTGAAACGGACAGGAGATTTTGAGATAGAAGCCAATAATAATGTGGTAATGTAATGCACATTATCACATTACCACATTAATCACATTATATATATGTACAAAGTATACCTTAAACCCAATAAAGAGGAGTCATTAAAGCGTTTTCACCCGTGGGTGTTTTCCGGCGCCATCGCACATTTCGACGGAGAGCCCGAAGAAGGGGAAGTAGTTGAAATCTATACATCCAAAAAGGAATTCATAGCCAAAGGGCATTTTCAGATTGGCAGTATCGCCGTACGCGTACTGACCTTCCGCCAAGACGAAGAAATCAATGCGGACTTCTGGAAACGCAAACTCAGCATAGCATACGACATGCGCCGCAGTATCGGCATAGCCGGAAACCCGACAAACAACACCTATCGCCTGGTGCACGGGGAGGGAGACAACCTGCCGGGGCTTGTTATCGACATTTATGCCCGCACCGCAGTGATGCAGGCACATTCTGCCGGCATGCACCTCGACCGCATGGCCATTGCCGATGCCCTTACCGAAGTGATGGGCAACCAGATTGACAATATCTATTACAAATCGGAGACGACCCTTCCCTTCAAGGCCGACCTCTATCCGGAGAATGGTTTCTTGAAAGGCGGTAGCACGGACAATGTAGCCATGGAGTACGGCCTGAAGTTCCACATCGACTGGCTGAAAGGCCAAAAGACCGGTTTCTTCGTAGACCAACGCGAGAACCGTTCGCTACTGGAACGCTATGCCAAAGGCCGCAGCGTACTGAATATGTTCTGCTATACCGG
>OGQF01001201.1_pt1 | contig 18955 bp, 17 predicted proteins | sample 1553141 | NCBI WGS metagenome assembly OGQF01 (sample SAMEA2580005, study PRJEB22360) | human gut metagenome | biome: human gut; feature: human-associated habitat; material: faeces | place: Denmark | collected 2008/2010
AAAGTCGGGGCTTTGTGCGTAAAAAAAGGAGGTGCGCATTTTGACACACCTCCTTTTATCATTAGAAAAATTTACTTCACAATAACCATTTCATCAATCAAATGGCGAGCACCTGCCAGTTTGTCTATAATGAAAAGTACATAGCGAATGTCTACAGAAATATTACGACAAATTTCTGTATTATATTGAATATCCGACATCACACCATCCCATGCTCTATCAAAATTCAATCCAATTAAATGACCCTCTGCATCCAAAACCGGACTACCAGAATTACCTCCAGTAGTATGGTTGGTAGCCACAAAACAAACCGGAACTTCTCCATCTTGCGTATAAGGTCCAAAATCACGCTGACGATAAATCTCCCGTAAACGTTCTGGTACATTATAATCATAAATATTAGGATTATCCTTCTCCATAATACCATTCAAAGTAGTATAATGCTTATAATAAACAGCATCACATGGTGCATATCCCTGTACTTTACCATAAGCAACTCTCAATGTTGAATTGGCATCAGCATAAAACACTTTTTCAGGCTGCATCTCCATCTGAGCTGCCAACCATGTTTTATCCATACCTTTCAACTGATTCTCTATCGCTGACAATTCTGGAGCTATTTTTGCAACATACAATTGATCAATAGAGCTATACAGACGATAAGCCGGATCTTTTGCTAATTTCTTATAAGATTCTGCATCACAATTGTCTATGAATGCCATCAGTTGACTTTCATTTGCAAAAATTGATTTTGCAAAAACATTGGTTGCATAAGCTTCTACACCTTTCTTGGTAGCAGCAGCTTGCACCTCTGCAGGTATCCATTCTGCTGTTAGATTTTTATTATACAAACGCAACATTTCAGCAAGAATCTTCTGATCGGTAGCTGCATCATAATCTTTAAAATATCCTTTTACGTATTCTTTCAAAACTTCTTTATAATGCTTCTCTTTCTCTGCAAAATCTTTTTTTGTTACAACATTATACACTGCAGCACTCAAACCAACGATTTCAGCACCACGTTTACCGGCCTCAGTCAAATAAGAAACGGCTAACACCAAATCTTTTCGCTTATCATACAAACTTTTATAAGTATCCAATAGAGTGCTGTACTCTTTTTTACCTGCAGCCCACTGACGGAACTTAGCCTCTTCTTGACGTTTTGTCTCAACTGTATTGAAACGTTTCAGACCTTTAGTCTCTCCTTGCCATTTTTTCCAAGCATTTGCGACACTGGCTGCTTTAGCTGCATACTTGATTCGTAATAATTCATCCGACTCCATAGCAGCGTTAATAATATTCAGCTTTGCAGTGCGAATGGCAATCTTATGTGGATTTTCAACATCCTGAGTCTGTTCTATCGCATAGGAAGTCAAATATTCCTTCGTCGTTCCAGGATAACCAAACACCATTGTAAAATCGCCTTCATTCAAACCTTTCATTGAAATTTTAAAAAACGATGCAGGAGTATAAGGCTTATTATCGGGAGAATAAGCTGCCGGTTCATTATCCTTGCCGGCATAAATACGCAACACCGAAAAGTCTCCTGTATGACGAGGCCACATCCAGTTATCTGTATCTCCTCCAAATTTACCGATTGCTGATGGTGGAGCACCAACCAGACGAACATCTTTGTAAATCTTGAATACGGACATAAAATATTGGTTACCGTTGAAATATGGTTTGATATTAGCCTGCAGATTTGTTCCCTCTACCGCCTTTTTCTCCAATTCACTGCATACTTTCTTAATCTTCTTACTCTGCTCAGCTTCTGTCATTCCTGCTTTCAACTGAGATTTAATTTGCTCTGTCACATCTTCCATCCTTACTAAAATAGAAGCAGTCACCCCCGGATTAGCCAATTCTTCCTGCTTATTTTTAGCCCAAAATCCATCTCTTAAATAATTATGTTCCAAACTACTATGAGACTGAATCATATCAAAAGCACAATGATGATTTGTCACCACCAACCCCTCATTACTGATTAATTCTCCTGTACAAAAATGTGAAAACGGACGACCTTCTTGTCCTAACCCGATTACCGCATCTTTCAGTGATGCTTGGTTAATATTGTAGATATCTTCAGCCGTCAGCTTAAAGCCCTGCTTCTGCATATCTTCAATATTATACTTTTTAAGCAGCATTGGAATCCACATTCCTTCGTCTGCCCGGCAACCTACCCACGCTGTAAGCAGGGCCATGAAGATAATGATTGATTTTTTTTTCATGAAACTGTATTTAGTATTAAAAATTCTTCAGCTTTTCATACAACTGCTGTATAGGAAGCCCCATTACATTATAAAATGATCCTTCAATACGTTGAATACCAATATAACCAATCCATTCTTGAATACCATAGGCTCCAGCCTTGTCTAAAGGTCTGAAATTGTCAACATAATAGATTATTTCCTCTTTCGACAGCTCTTTAAAATAAACGTCTGTCAAAGACGAAAAAGATTTCCTACAACCTTGGGTGGTCAGACACACACCTGTGATTACCGTATGCTTGCGTCCTGATAAATCCTGAAGCATACCTAACGCCTCTTCCCTATCCTTCGGTTTTCCAAGAATCTTATCCCCAAGACACACAACTGTGTCTGCCGTAATTAACAACTCATCCGGCTGCAATTCACCATGAAATGCAGCTGCTTTCAAAGAAGCTAAATATTCCGGAACCTTTTCAATTTCCAATTCGGATGGCCACACTTCTTCTGTCGATTTCAAACGCACTTCAAAAGAAAAACCAGCATCTTTCAATAGCTGATGACGCCGGGGCGAACCGGATGCCAAAATTAATTTATAATGATTAACTGCATTCATCAAACACAAATCAAATTAAAAGGTATTAGACAAAAACATACTGGCACCGACACAAGCAACAGCCAGATACCGAATCAAATTCAACTGCAAAGCCCGATTTCCCAATTTAAAATTTACAGCCCAAATATAAATAATATAAGGCAGTAAGATGGCAACACCCCCATAAAGTATAAACAAATTAGAGCCTTTACATTCTGATTGAAAGGCTATCCCCAACGAAATAATCGCAACAACAGCCAATAAAGTAATCATACAACGGGCCACTTTAATCCCTGCTTTTACAGGAATTGTATTAAATCCGTTATCCTTGTCCCCTTCAACCGAAAAGATATCCTTATTAATCTCATACATCAGCGTATTCAGAAAAATAAACCATGCAAAACCGCATACCCGCCACAAAATAAAAACGTTTAGTCCCGTTTCCTGACAGATAATTGTATTCATTTTCAATAGTAATGGTTCTTCATAGGCCACAACACTGATTGGAATTAACGCCGCTAAAAGTCCCACTAAAATATTGCCAAGCAAAAAGAATCTTTTGAATCCAAAGGAATAAAACCATAATAAACCGGACACAACCAAGAATGCAACCCCCAACAGCCATTCCCCTAAAATAAAACCAAGCACAACACCGATTCCTACCGCAATGGCATTCAAAACCGAATGCAAAATGATAGCAGATTGCCGACTAATACTCTTCCCGATAACAATATTGCGCACTCCTGAAATCCTGTCGGATTTTATATCAAAATAATCGTTGATAACGTATGCCGCCGAAATCAGACAACAAATTGCCACTACCAACAAAGCAAAGGCAAAATCGTCCATTTGCAGTTTGCACCCATTTAATTCAAGAACTGGCCGAATCACCAAAAGTCGCATAGCATACATTGTCAATACTGCAAATGCAAGCGTTCTGACCCTTATCAATCGAAGAAGCTCAACCATGATGAATGCTCATTAACTGTTTACATACTTTTCACATAGCATTTAGTATCCATCCAGTCCCCTCTAGCTTTCAACACTTGTGCCATTACATCCCTTACACAACCTTCGCCACCTATCGTATCTGAAATATACCTTGCCACCCCCTTGATTTCCTCACAAGCATCCAGCGGACACACTGGCAATCCCACACGTGTCATCACATTATAATCCGGGATATCGTCACCCATATACATAATCTCATCTGCAGTTAAAGAATATCGCTCCATTATTTCTTCCAGAGCTTCAATTTTATTGGGAACTTTCAAATAGATATCTTCTGGTTTCAGTCCTAACTTTTCCATGCGTTCTCTAACCCCGGGAGCACCTCCGCCAGAGATGACAGCCACAATATATCCTTTACGGATACTATACATAATGGCATATCCGTCCTTTGTACAGGAAGTTCTCATCAACTCGCCTTCCGGAGTCAGACTTTGAGCCTGTCTGGACAAAACTCCGTCAACATCAAAAATAAACGCCCTTACTTTCTTTAAATCGTCTTTAAAAAAGCCCATATTAAAAGATTTAATATCGTTAAACTTACCATAACGACAGCATTTGCGGCTTATCGTCAGGCTCACATTTAGGTTCTATAGACTTCAACGTTGATTCATGAATAGAATCTGACATCAAATTGTACAAATTTAGTAATTTATGGTCATCTTTCAAGAGATTACGATGCATTCCTAAAATCGTTTCATCCCCTCTTCTTGCCGGACCTGTCTGAGCTGCCTCAGGCGACAACACCATCACCTTATGTGCAGTCTCAAAAATCAGCGGACGCAACATACCGAAATCAATTCCCTCCTTATCTAAAATCTGACCTGCAATCCCATACATGTGATTCACAAAATTATTGGCAGACACAGCAGCCATATGCAACACCTTACGCTTTTCTGAAGAAATCTCTTCAACTCTCGCAGACAACATGCCAGCCAATTTCTTCACTACAGCCAAAGCCTCCTCGTCATTTGCCTCAATACACAACGGTATTTCCCTAAAATCCAACTCTCTCCTTTTAGTAAATGTCTGCAATGGATACAACACCCCATAATGTTGGATAAAAGGCTGAAACACCTTCATCGGCAAACTTCCGGATGTATGTAGCACTAAAGCCTCCTTATTGATTCTAATTCGCTTAAACAGATTCAATAAAGCATCGTCTTTTACACAAAAAATATAAATGTCACAATCCGGATAAATCGTAGAAATATCAGTTGTATACGTTATACCTGTTTTTTTTCCGAGCTCTCGAGCCGATTCCGGAGTCCGGCTATATATCTGACACAAATTCAGTCCTGCTTTCAATAAAGCCGGAGCCAGATGGCTAGCCACATTTCCAGCCCCAATCAATGCAATTTTCTTATTCATCATCCTTCTCAAATGCTATATTCTTAGCTTTAACCTTGCCTTCCTTTATTAATCGCAACAAACGCTTGCAAGCAGCACAAATATCCTCATAAAAAACCTCACCCACCAACACCAGTTTGCCGTCGCAATACTCCAAATGTCTATACCGTCCTTCCGAATCTTTATGGTCAAGCAACAATAAATCCCCTCCCGGTATAAACGTATGAGTCATCTGATTACGCAATTTATCGTAAAGTACAAAATTGGTATTCAACAATCGATATCGTCCTCCAAACAGACAATTCACTCCCTGCGCAAAACGTTTTGACGACTGACCTTTTGCTTTCATCGGTTTATTATCCAAAAAACTTCCCAACACCTCAACAGCCTGGCCCATCAACACAAACTGCATATATGCAAGATTGATACTCTGCAGTTTACCTAGCTCCTGTACTATCACTGTATCAAGAAATTCCTCTATATGTTTAATCTGTTCTTCCCTATCCATAGTTAATGGACAAAATTAAAGCAAAAATTGAAAATAAGAAAATTTTCTACTTTAGTGTATCTGTTTAATCAACTATCACTATGAAGCAATCTGTGTCAGCAGTTCAATAATTCGCTCTCTTTCACCGCTACCCTTTGTAGACAACCGTAAGAGAGGAATATTATATATTTCAAAAATATGATCTTTTTTTGCATCACGCTTACTCTGCTCCGTAGTATCATTGTGGTAAGTATAACCATCCGTTTCTACAGCAAGAACAGGCAATTTGGTCACACGATTGATTATCAGAAAATCAACATGTGTACTATAATGAGAAGCATATACCTTCTCTTCTTCATTCATTAGCGACATATCTTTTATAATCTGCCTTATGGGAATATGACACAATACTTTTAAGCAAGAAAAAGCAGCATCAGACGATAACACTTCATTTATCAATGCATATGTCAAATTCTCTGAAGCATATTCTGATATTCGAGTATTACTTTTAATAAACTCCATAAGTTTATCTGTATAATTAGAATACAAATAATCAAATATAGAAGCTATCTTGCTTTCTGTAACTGTATAGTTATTATAATTAATATATTCCACCAAGTCTGTCAGGTTTCCTTTTTGTTTCTGTTCATTTCCTGTCATCACAAGTACAAATTTATTTTTTGCCCGTGATACTGCAACATTTAACAAATTGGGATCATCTGCAAACGGAGTTATTTGATTATCAACCACACTCATAATAATAACATCCTTTTCACGTCCCTGATATTTATGAATAGTAGCAGTCTCTATATCAGGAAGCTGCCTACGAAAAGCATCCACTTGCCTATTATATGGAGTAACAATACCAATACTGTCAATACCTGTCATTCCAGGCAACATCTCATTTTTAACCACATCTATTTCACGTTGATTCCACTGTCCGGCAGCATGATTACCTTTAACCGTTTTGATTGCGCTCAACACATCCTGTTCATCTGCATCATTTGTCATAATAAGCAAATTACCACCGTAAAACTTCTGATTGCAAAAATTAATGATACGTGGATGACAACGGTAATGCTCTCGCAGCATTGTCTGGCATACATCTTTTATAACCACACAGATTGATTTCAGAAAACTATTCTTAGCACAATCATAACCTTCAGCTATATGATATTGTTCCATCACAGAACTGAGTTTTCTTTTATCATCTTCTGTAACCACATTAGCTAATTGCAACGTATCGCCAACAATAACAGCATTTTTAGCACATGACAAAGCCAATACTCCTGTCTCTATGGAGACCTGCGAAGGCTCATCTACAATCAAATAATCATAAAGCTTCTCAGACATCAAACAAGAACGTGCAGAAAAAGTTGTACTAAGTACAATGGGATAAGCTTTCATAAAATCGCGACTTCGCTTCCTCAGCTCTTTTGCATCACAAAATACTCTACGTTTGGTCTTGCCAAATGCCCTGTTCAGCCCAGATTTAAACAACATCATTGACTTTTCTGCCAATTCACCGGCCAAAAGTTTTGCATCATAAGCCACTAAATCATTCTCAATAGATTCCAACCTTTCACTTATTTCTCTCAGTCGATTCTTATAATAAAGAATCTGTAATTCCTTAACCAGATACTCCAAATTATCTTTGTCAAAATTACTATGCAATCCAAATTCTCGTTTCAGCCACCACAGACGTATGCGTTCAATAATTTTGCGCAAAAACGCTCCAAATTTTAGAACCTTTTTTTCCTTCCTTGCTTGATAACGTAGCCATTGAGCAATAATAAGCGAAGAATTAATTCTTTTCTGCACCTGCAAATCATCTTTCATATCATGATCCATACAAAAATGCTTCCACTCCATTTCAACCTCTTGCTGTTCCTGTCGTAATCCGGCCTGCTCATTTTGTAAAGCATAAACTCTATCGAGACTATCCTGAAGAACACGCAAATCCTGCTTTAACTTTTGCTCATCTTCCGCATCAATTGCCCAAGAAGCAATTTCCATTGGAACTGTCGGTTGATTCTCGATAAACAACTCTTTATTTTCCTTACTTCCTAATGCTGCTACAATAAAATCAAGACCATATTTTTGCAATTTTTCCAGCACATTCATTGTTGCTGAATTATTATTAGACACCACCATCACGGTCTTACCATCTCTAACAACATTAGCAATGATATTCAGTATTGTTTGAGTTTTACCGGTTCCGGGAGGTCCTTGTATCACACTAATTTGATTTTCAAAAGCTGCTGCCACAGCTTGTTTCTGACTCGCATTGCACCCAAAAGGATATATCAAATCGCCATGCTTCATTTTTTTTACTTCATACACGGAGGGATTCAGATAACATGCAGCAACAGATTTATCATCCACGAAATCAATCTTTTCATAAATTTGAGCCAAAATCCCGCTTTCATCCTTATCCTTACCCAAAGGATTAATAGTAGCCACACTTCTCATGTATTCAAATGTGTCTTTAGCCGTTTTACCATCCAGACTATTTCTGACAACATCAATTTGATCATTCGTAAAATCCGCAACGAATCCATTGCAATACTTTATGCGCCAAAACAATCTATCTTTATACTCAAAACACCAAATATCCCCAATCCCTTTTTGTAAAATGCCATCTAAATACACTTTTGTCATTAAAGGGTCAAACCACTTATAATCATTTAACCACAAAACTTTATCTGCACTATAGCTATAAGTCTTATTATTATTAAAACGCACACTAAACAGATTTGAATTTATCCTAGCGATTGACTCAATCTGCAATGTTTTAGGTTCACCGTTTAAAAGAATATATGAACGTGACAGGTCCTGCATACTTCCTAGCAATTATGGAATTTTTCAAAGATATACGTCAAAAATACAAATCTACTATTAAAGATTGGCATAAATTAATACAATTCTTTACCACAAATCCATAAAGCAGGTAATGACACCCAAAATTCAGATGATAACAGGAAACTTAAAATCACTATCTTTGCATTAGTTTATTAATAACAAACACATGAAACGTATCATAGTCATTTCAACCAGCCTTCGTGTCAGATCGAATAGCGACCTACTTGCAGATGCCTTTATTGAAGGTGCAAAGAGTGCCGGACACGAGGTAGAAAAAATTGATCTGTTAGGTAAAAAAATTGCATTTTGCCGCGGCTGTTTTTGCTGTGCCAAATTAGGCAAGTGTATAATCGAAGATGATGTAAACAGCATCATGGAGAAAGTCGTGCAGGCTGATGTCATTGTTTGGGCAACCCCTATTTATTATTACGAAATGTCCGGACAGATGAAGACCCTGATAGACCGTATGAATGCCATGTATGCCCAGGATTATAAATTCCGTGAGGTTTATCTGCTGACTGCTGCAGCTGAAGATGAATCTTATGTTCCGGAACGTGCAGAAGCCGGATTGACAGGGTGGATTGACTGTTATCCCAAAGCTAGATTGGCTGGGTCTCTGTTTTGCGGAGGAGTAAATGAACCGCATGCCATTCAAGGGAATGCAAAACTGCAAGTGGCTTTCGAAATGGGAAAATCAGTATAATGAATATGATAGACAAAATAAGATTTGATACCATACAACAAGTAAATGACTTCTATGGGGTGCCTACGCTTCATCCCATGGTCAGTGTGCTCCATTTGGAACGCACTGACTCGGAAGCTCTTTCAAAATATCAACTACATTATGGGGTATACGCCATTTGGCTGAAAGAAACCAAAGGGTGTAACCTCTCCTATGGTCGTACCCCATATGATTTTGATGAGCAAACCGTGACCTCTTTTGAGCCCGGACAGACAGTTACAGTGGAAATCACCAATCGCAATATACGCCCCCGCTGCATCGGACTGCTCTTTCATCCCGACTTTTTGAACCGCACCCAATTGGGACGAAATATGCAGCGATATGAATTTTTTTCTTATAGCAGTACCGAAGCTCTCCACCTTTCCGGGACAGAAGTCTGTATTTTTAAACAGGTACTTGACATGATAGAAATGGAAGTACAACATCCTATCGACAATCATACCCGTGAATTAATCGTGTCAAACATAGAATTATTGCTCAACTATTGTCTGCGTTTCTACGACCGTCAGTTCATTATGCGGGAAGAAATCAATCATAACGTAGTGAAACAATTTGATGCACTACTGAAAAACTATATCCGAAAACTAGCCGAAAAAGAAGGACTTCCCACTGTCAGTTATTTTGCTGACAAATGCTGCCTGACTCCCGGCTACTTCGGACAACTCGTCAAAACTGAAACCGGATGTACAGCCAAAGATTTTATAAACGACAGACTTTTGATTTCCGCTAAGGAATTCTTAAACGACGACCAATTGACAGTGAACCAAATTAGCGCACGTCTAGGCTTTGAGTATCCGCAACATTTTGTTCGTTTTTTCAAACAACATTCGGGACAGACACCCAATGAATATCGCAAAGCGGTCTAAGGAATCTTCCATAATTCAGGTAATTTCTCCCTAAACCTAGATATACCTTCTTGCTGTGATTCTCTCTAATTTTGTATCAGTCAAAATCACAACACTAGAAAGTATGAAATTAAAAAACTATCTGACCTTAATGGTATTACTCTATGGTATAGACATGATGGCTCAGAACAAACAGGAGGTTATTATGGAAAAAGAACAGTTAACAATGACACAAGAATGGGACAAGACATTTCTGCAAAGTGACAAAGTAAACCATTGCAAAGTAACTTTTGTAAACAGATTCGGTATTACGCTAGCGGCAGATATGTATATACCCAAAGATGTCGCAGGTAAATTGCCAGCCATTGCCGTAAGCGGGCCATATGGTGCTGTAAAAGAACAATCAAGCGGATTATATGCCCAACATTTAGCGGAACAAGGCTATCTGACACTCGCATTCGACCCGTCATTCACCGGTGAAAGTGGTGGCGAACCCCGCTACTCTTCTTCTATGGATATTAATACAGAAGACTTTTGTGCAGCCATTGATTATCTGTCATGCTGCGAACAGGTAGATACCGACCATATCGGCATTCTCGGAATCTGCGGCTGGGGAGGTATCGCCCTGAACACCGCAGCCCTCGACCCCAGAATTAAAGCAACTGTAAGTGTGACCCTTTATAATATGACACGAGTTACACAACAAGGATATTTCGACAGTATGGACGAAGAAGCACGGCATAAATTGAAACAAGAACTGGCACAAATCCGTACGGAAGAATTCCGTACCGGAAAAATCAAACCGCAAGGCGGACTTCCGGACAATACCCCAGCAAATGCACCCGATTTTCTGAAACAATACATGGCATACTATAAATCTCCCGAAAGAGGTTATCACCCTCGCTCGCTCAATTCCAATATGGGATGGAACATCACCTCTCAACTAATGCTCTTGAACCATAATCTTTGGGTTGCTGCCAGTGAAATCAGGACACCTGTATTAATTGTACACGGAGAAAAGGCACACAGCCGTTATTTTGGAGAAAGCGCATTCAAAATTATTACCAACGGCAAATATGCTGCCAACAAACAACTGTTTATCGTCCCCGGAGCCACTCATTGTGATCTCTATGATGGTGGCGATAAGAATTATATTCCCTGGACGCAAATCGTTAAATTCTACAATCAAGAACTGAAACATGAATAGATTATTTCTGATTATATTATCAACTTCATTTACACTGAACATAATGGCACAAGAAAAGATAATACAAACAGCCGGACGTGACCAATTAGGTTCATTTGCTCCCAAGTTTGCAGAACTCAATGATGATATACTCTTTGGAGAAGTGTGGAGCCGCAACAATCTGCTCAGTTTACGGGATCGCAGTCTGGTAACAATTACTTCGCTCATCAGCCAAGGTATTACCGATAGCTCCTTGACTTATCATCTGCAATCAGCCAAAAAGAATGGTATTACCCGTACTGAAATAGCCGAAATCATTACCCATATCGCATTTTACGCAGGATGGCCCAAAGCCTGGGCAGCATTCAACCTCGCTAAAATCGTATGGGCAGCCGACCTAGAGGGTGAAGATGCTAAAACAATCTTTCAACGTGAAATGATTTTTCCCATTGGCGAACCGAATACAGCATATGCCCAATATTTTATCGGAAACAGTTATCTTGCCCAAATATCAGACTCCCAAATTCCATTTGCCAACGTGACATTTGAGCCACGATGCCGCAATAATTGGCATATTCACAAAGCTGCAAAAGGTGGAGGCCAAATGCTAATTGGTGTAGCCGGACGTGGCTGGTATCAAGAAAAAGGAAAACCTGCACAGGAAATTCTACCGGGAACAGTAATTCATATTCCTGCGAACGTAAAGCACTGGCATGGCGCGGCTGCCGACAGCTGGTTTGCCCACCTGGCTTTCGAGATTCCCGGAGAAGATATTTCCAACGAATGGCTGGAACCCGTAACAGACGAAGCGTATGACCAACTTCAAAAATAAAAACGTATGAATAAAATCTTTTATTTATGGGTAGTCCTCAGTATGGCAACTACCACCTTTGCACAATCCGCAAAAACTATGGACAAGAAAGAATCAAACCCAAAGATTTTGGTCGCTTATTTTTCAGCGACCGGAACCACAGCTCGCGCTGCCCGGACAGTGGCAAATATAAGCGGTGGAGAACTGTATACAATTACTCCTGAAAAACCGTATACGGATGCAGACCTAAACTGGAATGACAAAAAGTCGCGCAGTTCGGTCGAAATGAACAATCCGAAAGCACGTCCGACATTGGGAGGCAAAAAATTAGATATCTCCAACTATGACGTGATTTTTATCGGTTATCCAATCTGGTGGAACCTTGCTCCGAGAATCATAAACACATTTATAGAAAGTCAGGAGTGGAAAGGGAAAATCATAATTCCCTTTGCCACTTCTGGGAGCAGCTCCATAACCAACAGCGTAGCCCAATTAAAACAGTCTTATCCTGATTTCGACTGGAAAGAAGGCAAGTTACTGAACCGGGCTGACGAAAATATAATCCATACTTGGATGGCATCTCTCAAGTCATCTTTTTCAATGCTGGGAGTTGATACTGTCAGCTCGTGGTATCGTCCTTCATCGTCTTTAAAGATAGTAGTAAGAATACGTGCCGGTTCGGTTTCCTCTTTTTCTTCAATATATACCATAGAGTCTTTATATTGAATATCCTCCCGGCTTTCCGCATATTCTTTGCTTACTTCCATCATATAATATTGATTGTTGGAGCCATTGGTTTTAGAAGGTAGCTCCTCTCCTGCCAATGCCCGGATAATGATGGTTTCCGAATAATCTTCCAGAGCGTCATCCACTTCATCGTTGACTTCATCAATCATCGTAACATAAAAAAATATAGCCCAGACCGTCAGTATGAAGGTCAAAGCAAGCGTAATACGAAGAATGATGTAATATATTAATTTCATAGACAATATTCTCTTTCTTTTTTTATTCTACTACCATTTTATACCCAAACCCATAGACCGCTTTGATTTCAATGTTTGCACCCGAATCTTTGAGCTTTTTGCGAAGATTCTTAATCTGTGCATATATGAAGTCAAAATTATCGACCTGATCGATATGGTCTCCCCACACTGATTCGGCCAAAGTGTTTTTATTGATTAATCTCCCAGGGCGATTGATAAAATATAACAGGATGTCATACTCTTTTCTATTTAGCTCCACTTCTTGATCGTTGACAAATACACGATATTTATCCGGTTCTATTCGTACATTACCTTGGCGGATATCAATTTCTCCGTCATGCTGATGACGGCGAATCACGCTTTTAATCCGTGCATTTAGTTCAACCAAATGAAATGGTTTTGGCAAATAATCGTCTGCTCCCAGTTCTAGTCCCAAAACTTTGTCTTCCAAGGAGTCCTTTGCGGAAATAATAATTACGTTCTCCCGTTTATGGAGAGCTTTCAGCCGTTCAAGAAGATCAAGTCCGCTTCCGTCCGGTAGCATGATGTCCAATAAGATACAATCATAGTCGTAATCTTCAATTTTGCGTAGAGCAGAATTGAAGTCACTGGCTGTTTCTACAACGTAACGTTCTTTTTCAAGTGAACATTGAATCAGTTCTCTCAAAGAGGGTTCGTCTTCTACAATCAATATCTTCATAACTTTGTCTCCTTTCTTTTTTACAGCTACAAAGAAAAGGGATATTTCTGAAATAAAACTGAAATGGATTGAAAAAAGAGCTTGAAATAACTATTGAATGTCTAATGAACTGTTAGGACAGGCCATAAATAATATAATAAAAAAAAGAAAAGGATGAAAGCGATTGAATCGTTTCCATCCTTTTTATAATTATGTGTGATTTCTATTTAATAAGAACGTGCAAATATCACGCGGCAAGCAGATGGTTTACCTGTTACCATACATTTACCAGGTTCTTTGTCTCCCGGAACAAATGACTCGAACGGAATACAACGAATGGTTGCTTTAGTTTCTTCCTTAATTTTTTCTTCGGTTTCAGTAGTTCCATCCCAATGAGCCAGAATAAATCCGCCTTCTTCGATTTTTTCTTTAAATTCGTCATAGGTGTCTACTGTTGTAATCTTGGAGTTACGGTAGTCCAATGCTTTCTTGTAGATATTAGCTTGCATTTCTTCAAGCAAATTCTGAACGTATGTTTCAATGCCTTCACAAGTAACCGTTTCTTTTTCCAGTGTATCACGGCGCATCACTTCCATAGTGTTGTTTTCAAGATCGCGACCACCCATAACCAAACGAACAGGTACACCCTTCAATTCATAATCAGCGAATTTGAAGCCCGGGCGTTTGTTATCTGCATTATCATATTTCACAGAGATACCCAATGCTTTCAACTTAGCTACAATGCCTTCTACTTTAGCGTCAATTTGTTTCAGTTGTTCGTCATTCTTATAGATAGGAACGATTACTACCTGAATCGGAGCCAAATGTGGAGGTAATACCAATCCGTTGTCATCCGAGTGAGTCATAATCAATGCACCCATCAAACGAGTAGAAACACCCCATGAAGTAGCCCAAACATACTCCAACTTGTTTTCCTTGTTAACGAACTGAACATCGAATGCCTTTGCAAAGTTTTGTCCCAGGAAGTGGGAGGTACCACTCTGCAACGCTTTTCCATCCTGCATCATGGCTTCAATTGTATAAGTATCAAGTGCACCGGCAAAACGTTCGTTGGCTGATTTTACTCCCTTTACAACAGGAACGGCCATATATTTTTCTGCAAATTCACCATATACATTCAACATTCTGATTGCTTCTTCCTCTGCTTCTTCACGGGTAGCATGAGCGGTATGTCCCTCTTGCCACAGGAATTCGGCAGTACGCAGGAAAAGACGGGTACGCATTTCCCAACGGAAAACATTCGCCCATTGGTTACAGAGAATAGGCAGGTCACGGTATGACTGAATCCAGTTCTTATAAGTATTCCAGATGATTGTTTCTGATGTCGGACGGATAATTAATTCCTCTTCCAATTTAGCTGCAGGATCTACTACGACTCCTGAACCGTCTTCTGCATTCTTCAAGCGATAATGTGTTACTACGGCACACTCTTTCGCAAACCCTTCTACGTGTTCTGCTTCGCGGCTTAAGAATGATTTCGGGATTAATAGCGGGAAATATGCATTTACGTGTCCTGTTTCCTTGAACATGTCGTCCAATTGACGTTGCATTTTCTCCCAGATAGCGTATCCGTAAGGCTTAATCACCATACATCCGCGCACGGCAGATTGTTCTGCCAAATCAGCTTTTACCACCAAATCGTTATACCATTGCGAGTAATTCTCGCTACGTTTGGTAAGGTCTTTCAGTTCTTTTGCCATTATATTTTTTTATTTAAAGTACTCATAAGTGTCAAAACAGGGTGCAAAAATACGAAAAATGCATGAACTGCCCTATTCTTCATGCATTAATTTTCTAAAGTCATTTGCTTCTATATTACATATCTCATTTTTCATATTCGTTATATCGTTGCATCCGCGACTATGCTTGTTCAGCATAGCGCCTTTTTGAGAACTAAAGGCACTATGACCCGATGAAAAGGTTTTATACAAAAGAAATAAGCCTTTCCTACCCAATTATGGTATTTTACTAATGTGGTAACCTCAATCATTTGTTTTCCTGTTTCCAATGGTGTAATGAAAATATCGACATAAAACAATAAATGTTTATCGTCTTTTCTCATAATTGCTTCTTGCTTGTCTTCCTCTATAATAAGTTCTTCACTTTCAATAGCTTTAGTTTCTATACCGAAAGGTTTGACTAAACAGGCCCTTATTGCATACAACATTCGGAGCCAAGCGGGGTTATGAGCAAAGACTTTTAAAATAATATCTTTAGGAGACAAACGATTTTCTGTAACTTCTATGGAAAAACTGTCACTGTAATCTACGGGGAGATATTTCTCTATTTTCTTAGCCATATTGGTTATTCAATTAGGGTTATTCTACAATAGTTTAGTTTAGGTTTCCTCCGATAATAGATAAAACCATAGAAAAGGGGGCTTGAAAAATAAAAAATCAGGCAGTTTATTTAAGATAACCACCTGATTTTCAAAAGAGCGGTAAACGAGGCTCGAACTCGCGACCTGCGGCTTGGGAAGCCGCCGCTCTACCAACTGAGCTATTACCGCATATTTACTGCATTTCTCGACTCAAAAGCCTTATGAAATGGTGATGCAAAGGTAAACATAATTTTTATATCTCAAATAAAATCGCAGAAATTTTAATGCAAGAAAAAAGAGAAATCAAAGCATCTTCAATTCTTTTGTTTTGATGAAAAACAACCGGATATAAAAAAACGCATATTAGTAGCCCGTATAATTAAAAATATACAGATTGACGATAGTCGCTATAGAAAAAACTCCAGGATTTCCGGTTAATAAGATTCAGATATAAACTATTTTAGTGAATAATCTATCACTAGGTTCTAAATAGAGAATGAATATTGAATATGTGAGAATAAAGTTGCTTATATTATTTCAAATTGACAGATTTAGTTTCTAGCAAAATAAATAAGATTTAGAAACAAACAGGTACTTTATGGGCTATTTGGTAGCTTCCTTTTAAAGGGAGAACACGCTTCTCACCGACCAACGGTTGGTTCCATTTAAAGGAACAGAGCTTTTCCTTTAAAGAAACAACTCCAATATGCATTTATGTTTTGTATAATCAAGTAGTTTATATCCATTAATAACACGCTTATTGCATATACTTGCATTATTTTATGCATCATTTTTTCTATCTGATAGAAATGATACAAACGTGATTCAAAGAGAAGATGAAAAATAGAACATCTTATAAAAAAGCGTTGAAACCTTCTTTTGTTGTATTGCTATATTCTTTCTGATGAACAAACCTCTCTTTTCATCTGTTAGAATATCTCAAATTCAGATATAACCTAACCAGTATGAAAAAAAATAAGCGACTTTTTATACTATTGACTTTGTATTTTTCCATCGGTCAGATAGATGCACAGATACCATTAAGTTTCGAAGAATCACTGCATCTGTTGAATCAAGGAAATCAGAGTCTGAAAATAGCAGATAAGAGTATTGAGATTGCGAAGGCTGAACGTGATAAGTTGAATGCTTTTTGGTATCCTAGTCTTCAATCTACAGGTGCGTTTGTACACATGTCGGAGAAGATCGAAGTCAAACAGCCTTTATCGCAGTTTACCGATCCGGCTAAAGACTTTGTACATTCCATTATTCCGGATGACCAGATCATTTCGTCTATACTGGATCAAATTGGGGCAAATACCCTTATATTTCCTTTGACTCCAAGAAATCTGACAACTGTTGATTTATCAGCCGAGTGGGTACTCTTTTCCGGTGGTAAACGCTTCCGTGCCACCAACATCGGAAGAACGATGGTCGACTTGGCACGGGAAAGTCGGGCACAGGTATCGGCCAATCAGCAAAATCTATTAGTTGAAAGTTATTATGGGCTTCGACTGGCACAACAAATTGTGACGGTTCGTGAAGAAACCTACAACGGATTAAAGAAACATTATGAAAATGCCTTGAAGTTAGAGGCAGCAGGAATGATTGACAAAGCAGGAAGGCTTTTTGCCCAGGTAAATATGGATGAAGCCAAACGTGCATTGGAAGCTGCGCGAAAAGAAGAAACAGTAGTGCAAAGTGCCTTAAAGGTTTTGCTGAATAAAAAGGATGCAGATGCCAATATCATTCCTACCTCTCCCCTTTTTATGAATGATTCATTGCCACCTAAAATGCTATTTGATCTTTCAGTAAACAGTGGGAACTATACACTCAACCAATTACAGCTGCAGCAGCATATTGCCAAACAAGAAGTGCGGATTGCCCAAAGCGGCTATTTGCCGAATATAGCCCTTTTCGGAAAACAGACCTTGTATTCGCATGGCATTCAGAGTAATTTATTACCGCGTACCATGGTAGGCATTGGTTTTACATGGAACCTCTTTGACGGACTGGATCGTGAAAAAAGAGTGCGGCAATCGAAATTAACGGAACAAACTCTGGCTTTAGGCCAGATGAAGGCTCGTGATGATCTGGCTGTTGGGGTAGATAAGCTTTATACGCAGCTGGAAAAGGCACAGGATAATGTAAAAGCTTTAAATGCAACGATTGCTTTAAGTGAAGAATTGGTACGCATCCGAAAGAAATCATTTACAGAAGGGATGGCAACTTCTACCGAAGTTATTGATGCTGAAACCATGCTTGCCAGTGTAAAAGTGGCTCGCCTGGCAGCATATTATGAATATGATGTGGCACTAATGAATCTACTCTCGCTTTGTGGCACACCGGAACAATTTGCAAACTATCAACCTAAACCGTAACAAACAATGAAACCAACTAGTAAAACCCTATCATGGGCTTTTGTCATCATTCTTCTGGCTGTCGGTATTTTCACCGGCTTGGGAGTTATATTAATGCATAAACAGCCGCTGGTCTTGCAAGGACAAGCTGAAGCAACAGAAATCCGTATCAGTGGGAAACTTCCCGGCCGTATCGACACTTTCTTCGTTCAGGAGGGAGACTGGGTACACCGGGGAGATACTCTTGTCGTCATTAATAGCCCTGAAGTACATGCCAAGTATCAACAAGTGAATGCCTTGGAACAGGTGGCAGTACAACAGAACAAGAAAATAGATGCCGGAACCCGTCGTCAGATCGTGGCTACTGCACTGCAATTATGGAATAAAACGAAGAGCGATCTTACTCTCGCCCAGACAACTTACAACCGTATTCTTACTTTATATAAGGACAGTGTCATTACTTCTCAAAGAAAGGATGAAGTAGAAGCTATGTATAAAGCGGCTG
>OGQF01001204.1_pt1 | contig 18944 bp, 16 predicted proteins | sample 1553141 | NCBI WGS metagenome assembly OGQF01 (sample SAMEA2580005, study PRJEB22360) | human gut metagenome | biome: human gut; feature: human-associated habitat; material: faeces | place: Denmark | collected 2008/2010
CCGGCGCCTCCGCCGTTTGATGGAGGGCCCTGACCTGCTCCAGCAGGTCCGCGTCCTTCTCCGGCGTGAGCGTGTAGGTGTTGTCGGCAATCCGGATCTCCAGGGTCTGGATCTGGGAGGCCTCCGGCACCCGGTCCGCCACACCCAGCAGGTCGAAATGCAGCACACAGCAGACCAGGGCACAGCCCGCCAGCACAATGCCCAGGCCCTTCCAGCTGCCCCGGAACACCTTGAAGGCCTTGGCCAGCAGCATGGAGGCGCCGTAATACCCGATGGCCCCTGCCGCCAGCAGGCAGACCACCATGGGCAGCGTGTCGTAGTATTCCCCCTGCTGGAAGCCATACCAGAACAGGGAGTAGAGGAACTGGCCGCCCAGCAGGGCACAGAGCCCTGCCACACCGTACCGGAACACCGGCCGCAGCCAGCCCACGGCCACCACGTCGCCGGCGGTCTCACTGCGGCGCCTGCGGTAGAGGATGAGGGCCAGGGCAGCCAGCGCCAGTCCTACCAGGGCGTAGACGCCGATCAGCCAGAAGCTCTCCAGGTCTGCGGAGGTCAAAAGGCGGGAGGTGTAAGGCGTTCCATCGGGGAACGTCTGCTGGACCTCCACATACTGCCGGGCGCACCGGACGTTGTTGACCAGATACACGGTGGGGGAGAGCCATTCCACCACCCCGGTGTAATAAGTGGAAAAGCCGAAGATGAACCCTTGGGCGAAGGAGGAGATCAGCCAGTCCAGCAGCACCGCCAGGAAGTGGAGCAGGGCGTACAGCGGCGGCATGGTGAAGGCGTTGCCGGTGATGAAGGCCACGAAGGTGGCGCTGGAGAAGTAGAAGAAGCTCTCACCCAGCACTGCCAGGACGGTGACGGCCAGCCCCTTGGCGTCAAAGGCCCCGCCGCACAGGGAGACCACGACGCACAGGACTCCGGTGACCGCGTAGGGAATCAGGGTCATGGAGAGGCCGGAGAGGAAGTTGGTGAGGAACAGCCCTTCCCGCCGGATAGGCAGGGGGTGCATCAGCCCCCCGCTGCGGGCGCTTCCCGTTGAAGCGCCGCGGGGGCACATCCGTTTATTATGAAAGAAATCATTCTCGCGCGCGATGCGCGTCTGGCCCTTCGTTCCCAGGCCCACCATCTTGACCCGGTCGTCCTTCTCGGCGCCAACGGCCTCACCGACGCCGTTCTTCACGAAATCGACCGCGCCCTCAACGACCACGAGCTCATCAAGGTCCGCGTTCCGTCCGACGACCGCGAGGAACTTGAGTCCATCTACGCCGAAGTCGCCGAAAAGCTCGGCGCCGCCCGCGTCCAGATGATCGGCAAGCTCCTCATCTTCTGGCGTCCCGCCGACGAGAGCGAGCGTCAGGATCCCGATGAAGCCGCCCGTCTCGCCATCCTCTCCATGAAGACGGCCTCCGTTGCCGGCAAGAAGGAGGCTCCGTCGGCCCCTGCCAAGCGCACGCCGCTCAAGGCCGTCGCGAAGCCCGCCAAGAAGGTCGCCTCCAAGAAGCCGGGCGAAAAGAAGAAGGCCACCTCCCCGATTCCCGTCCGCTCCCGTTCCAAGAAGAACCGCGTGACGAAGAAGGGTGCGGGCTCCCGCTCCTGATCTCCCTGACTCAAGGGCACCGAACAAAAGAGCGCAGTCTTGACGGCTGCGCTCTTTTTTTGATTCAGGGCTTCGTGAATCCGGATCAGATGTACTCGACGGATTCGATTTCGTAGGAGACGAGTCCCTTCGGGGCCATGAACTGGACGCTGTCGCCCTCGTACTTGCCGATCAGGGCGCGGGCGATCGGAGAGGAGACTGAAATGCGGTTTTCCTTGATGTCCGCCTCGTCGTCGCCGACGATCTGGTAGGTGACGCTCACGTCGTCATCCTCGTCGTAGAGGCCGACCGTGGCGCCGAAGACGATGCGCTCGCCGGCGTCGACGCTCTTCGGATCGATGATCTGCAGGGCGGGAATCTTGCCTTCGAGCTCGGCGATGCGGCCTTCAATGTGACCCTGCTCTTCACGGGCGGCATCGTACTCCGCGTTTTCGGAGAGGTCGCCCTTTTCACGGGCTTCGGCGATGGCGGCCACCACGTTCGGGCGGGCGACCTTCTTGAGGTAGTCGAGTTCGGCCTTCAGCTTTTCGGCGCCTCGGGTCGTGATGGGAATGCGGGTCGAGACCATGTTGCTAATTCTCGAAAAAGGAAACTCTGAATGAATGGAAACGTCCGACGAGACGAAGCTCGCCGGACGTCATCGAAAATCCGGACGACCGGACCGCGCTGCGGCCCGGTCTGTGTTGCGTTAGTTTAGCAAATCCGTCAGGGCAGCGTGCCCGCATGCAGGCCCTGAAGGTCGTAGACCTGCACGGAGCGCATGTGGCGGATGCCCTCGGAGGCGGCAAGACCGCCCGCCATCGTCGTGTAGTACGTGATCTGCTTGGCCAGCGCGAGCTTGCGGATGGCGCGCGCGTCGTTGAGTTCGCCCTCGTGCTCGGCCACCGACATGATGACGAGCGTGATGTCGCCCGCCTCCATCATGCCGATCACGTCGCCCGCGGCGTCACCAATGCGGCCCACGGTGCGGCACGGGATGCCGGCCTGCTGGATGACGTGAGCCGTGCCCGCCGTCGCCACGAGCGGGAAGCCCGCCTGGTGGAGCTGGTGGGCGCAGACGACGGCCTTGGGCTTGCCGACCTGGCGCCCCGAGATGAACACGGAGCCGCGTTCGGGGAGCCTGGAGCCTGCGGCGAGCTGGCTCTTGAAGAGCGCCTCGCCGAAGTCGCGGCCCACGCCCATCACCTCGCCCGTCGAGCGCATTTCCGGCCCGAGGACCGGGTCGACGCCGAGGAACTTGGAGAACGGGAAGACGGCCTCCTTGACGCTCACGTAGCGCGGCGTCACCTCGAGGTTCACGCCCTGTTCGGCGAGCGTCTGGCCCGCCATCACGCGTGCGGCGATGGCGGCGACGGGGTTGCCCGTGGCCTTGGAGACGAACGGCACCGTGCGGGAGGCGCGCGGATTCACTTCAAGGACGTAGATGACGGGGTTTTCGGAGTGCGCGTGCTGGACGGCGAACTGCACGTTCATGAGGCCCACCACGTTGAGCGCCTCGGCCATGAGTTTCGTCTGGCGCTTGATCTCCTCGACCACGGCGGCGGGAAGGCTGTAGGGCGGCAGCGAGCAGGCGGAGTCGCCCGAGTGCACGCCGGCCTGTTCGATGTGCTCCATCACGCCGGCGACCTGGACCTCATGACCGTCGGCCACGGCGTCGACGTCCATTTCGACGGCGTCGTCAAGGAAGCGGTCGAGAAGCACGGGGCTTTCGTTGGAGACCGACACGGCCTCCTTCATGTAGCGCTGCAGGGCTTCGGGCGTGTGCACGATGTCCATGGCGCGGCCGCCGAGCACGGCGCCCATGTCGATCATGGAGCCTTCGCCAATGACGGAGCCGATGTTGATGATGGCGCCCATCATGATGACGGCACGGTCGCCAATCTCGACGCGGTCACGGATGATCGCGCCCGGCTCAATGCGGGCGTTGATGCCCTTAAGGTCGAGCATGGGGACGGCGGAGTTGCGGCAGTCATTCTCGACGTCGTAGTAGTCGATGGAGTCGGCATTGGCATCGAGGATGGCCTTGAGCTCATTCCAGTCACCAAAGACGGTCTTGCCACGACGGCCGCCGTAGACGTGTACATTGCCCCACTGGACCTTCATGCCCGGCTTTTCGCGCACGTACAGTTTGACGGGCGTTTTCTTGGGTGCGGTGGCGATGTAGTTGATGATCTCCTGTGCATCCATTTCGGCTGTATTGCTCATTTGCTGTCTCTCCTTTGGGTGAATCCGGTTGATACCTGGTTAGGCAAACATGATCTGGTCGAACGTATAGAAGCCAGGCTCGCGGGTGACGAGCTTTTGAGCGGCGGCCAGGGCGCCGTTGACAAAAATCTGGCGGCTCGTGGCGCGGTGGGTGAGCGTGACCTCCTCGTCCTGGCCAAAGAAACTCACCTCGTGCACGCCGGCGACGGTGCCGCCGCGCAGCGAGTGCATGCCGATTTCCTTGGGGTCGCGCGCGCCGCACATGCCCTCGCGTCCATAGACGGGGTGGTAGCCTGCCTCGGGCTCAGCTTCGACGACGGCGTCGAGCAACAACTTGGCAGTGCCGCTGGGGGCGTCGACCTTTTGGTTATGGTGCGTCTCGACGATTTCGCAGTCAAAGCCCGGTAGCTCGCGTGTGGCCTGTGCTACCAGATGACGCAGGGCTGCGATACCGATGGAGTAATTGCCGGAGTGCATGACGCGGGTGTTCTGGCCCAGCTCACGCAGGCGGTCCATCTGCTCGGGGGTGTAGCCTGTGGTGCCCGAGACCAACGCCGCACCAGTGCGCTCGACATAGGCGACGACGGCGTCGAAGGTCACGACGTTTGAGAAGTCGATAATCACATCGGCAACCGGTGCGTTCTCGAGCTCGCTCAAATCGAAGCCAATCTGGGCCACGATATCAAAAACGGGCTGACCGGCGGCGTCGACAACGCCCTCGGCGGTAGTGCGGATGAGCGAGCCCATGCGGCCCGTTCCCATAATGACGGTCTTAATCAAGCAGACCAGCTCCCTTCAGAGCATCGGTAAGTGCGGCGCGCGTGTTATCGGCCATTGGGCATAGCGGCATGCGGTAGTTGGCTTCGATCATACCCATCTGGGCGAGCGCTTCCTTGACGGGGATGGGGTTGACCTCACTAAAGAGGGCGTTGATGAGCGGCTGGCCGGCAATCTGGATGTCGCGGGCGCGCTCCACGTCGCCGTCCAGATAGGCGCGGCACATGTCATGCACGAGCTGCGGCTGAACATCGGCCCACACGCTGATGGTGCCCGAGGCGCCCAGGCTCATGAGCGGCACGGTGAGGGCATCCTCACCCGAGTACATGCGGAAGTCGTCGGACAGCAGGTGGGCGATCTTGGCGGCATAGGCGACGTTGCCCGAGGCTTCCTTAATACCCATGATGTTGGGGTGCGCGGCCAAGCGCTCTACGTTGCGCTCGCTGATGCCGCAGCCGCAGCGGCCGGGGATGTTGTACAGGATGCAGGGGATGTCCACGGCGTCGGCGACGGTCTTAAAGTGCTGATAGATACCCTCTTCATTGGACTTGTTGTAGTAGGGGGTAATGAGCAGCAAGCCGTCGGCTCCCAAGCCCTGGTAGGTGAGCGACTTGGTGAGCATGGTTTGCGTGGAGTTGGAGCCCGAGCCGGCGATGACGGGGACGCGTCCTGCAACATGCTTGACCACGGCGGCGACGACGGAGTTGTCCTCGTCATCGGTCATCGTGGCGCTCTCGCCGGTGGTGCCCAGAGTGAGGATGGCGTCGGTGCCGTTTTGCAGGTGGAAATCGATAAGGCGCTCGAGTGCGTCAAAGTCGACGCTGCCGTCCTTTTTAAACGGCGTAACAAGGGCGACGATTGAGCCCTCGAGGTTGCGGATATCCATGTTCTTCTCCTTCGCTTTCGCGATCTGGATGCGCTTATTCCATTGGGCGGCGACGGCCAGGCGTTCGTCCTGGGCGCGGCGACGGGCGCTCTCGGCGCGCGACTTGGCCAGCAGCTCGCGGCAGCACGGCAGCACGTCGAGCGTGGCAAAGTAGTCGCCCGGGCGCTCGGCGCGACGAATGAGGTCGGCCGAGCCATCGGGGCGCAGCAGCACCTCGGCGGAGCGCAGGCGGCCGTTGTAGTTGTAGCCCATGGAGTAGCCATGCGCGCCGGTATCGTGGATCACGAGCACATCACCCATGTCGATCTGCGGCAGCTCGCGGTCGATGGCGAACTTATCGTTGTTCTCGCACAGATTGCCCGTAATGTCGTACGTGTTCGTGACCGGTGCTGCGGTCTTGTCAGGGCCACCCGGCTGTCCCATCACCGTAATGTGGTGGTAGGCACCATACATAGCGGGACGAATGAGGTCGACGGCGCTTGCGTCCACGCCGATATAGTCCTTGTAGATCTGCTTTTCGTGGATGGCCTTGGTGACCAGGCATCCGTAGGGTCCCATCATAAAGCGACCCATCTCGGTGCAGATCGCCACATCGCCCATGCCGGCGGGGACCAGAATCTCGTCGTAGGCTGCGTGTACGCCCTCGCCGATGGCGTGGATATCGTTAGCCTGTTGCTCGGGCAGGTAGGGGATACCCACACCGCCGGACAGATTGATAAAGGCGACATGTGCGCCGGTCTCGCGCTCCAGGCGCACGGCAAGCTCAAAGAGGATGCGTGCGAGCTTGGGATAGTAGTCGTTAGTGACGGTATTACTGGCAAGGAAGGCATGGATGCCAAAATTCTCGGCGCCCTTGGCCTTGAGCATGCGGAAAGCCTCAAAGAGCTGCTCGGTGGTCATGCCATATTTGGAGTCGCCTGGGTTGTCCATGATGCCGTTGGAGAGCTGGAACAGGCCGCCTGGATTAAAGCGGCAGCTGACCGTTTTGGGGATGGGTCCCGCAACACGCTCAAAGAACTCGATGTGGCTGATGTCGTCAAAGTTGACGATGGCACCCAGCTTGTCGGCGAGCTCAAAGTCGGCAGCCGGCGTATCGTTGGACGAGAACATGATGTCGTGTCCCGTGATACCCAGCGAGCGGGCGATCATGAGCTCGGTATAGCTCGAGCAATCGCAGCCGCAGCCGTATTCGTTGAGAATGGAGATGAGCGCCGGGTTGGGGTTGGCCTTGACGGCAAAGTATTCCTTAAAGCCCGGGTTCCATGCAAAGGCGTCGCGCTCTTCTTGCATGTTGCGGCGGATGCCCGCCTCGTCGTATAGATGAAACGGCGTGGGGAACTGCTCGACGATATGCTCGAGTGTCTCCTTGTCCACAAACGGCTGCTTGGCCGCATATGCCTCGTTGGGGGTCAATGCCATGTCCCGTAAACCTCGCTATCCAGACGGCGCCATCTGCGCATCGAATCCGCATAGCGTGGACCCAATGTCCGGATAGCGCTCCCGCATTGCTGCAGACAGTCCTGTGGGTGTTTCCCACAGGCCCACCAGGTTATTCGTGCCCGAAAAACCCAGTTCGGCGGGTTTCGCCTCCCCACGGGGTCAAAGCCTGCCGGCTCGCCCGCGGCTCTTCGTGCCCGCGCCTCTATCAAGTGGTAAAGACCCTATCACGTTGCACTTTACCAAACAAGAGTATTCGTATATAACGTTTAAAAAATGCAGGGATATGCTGGAAACATGTGCGCTGCAATCCTGTATCACAATAAGTTGCAACAGATGTGCCTCACGAAGGGATCCTCTATGACCGAGCTCCAAGAACTCCGTCGCTATCGCCGCGATCTCCATCGCATTCCAGAGCTCGATTTCGATCTTCCGCAAACCATTGCCTATATCGAGGGCGTGCTGGCACCGCTCACCTGCGAAGTGACCCATCCGTGCCCCAGCTGCGTCTGTGCTTTCTTCGACGCCGGCGTTGATGCCGCGCATGCCACGGCGATTCGCGCCGATATGGATGCGCTGCCCATCGCGGAGGCGACGGGAGCGGCCTTTGCCTCGACCCATCCCGGCAAGATGCACGCTTGCGGACATGACGGACACATGGCCATGGCGCTTGCCGCCGCGACGTATGTCGACCGTACGATTCGCGAACAGCCGGGCGCCATTAGGCGCAACGTTCTCTTTGTGTTCCAGCCGGCCGAGGAAACGACCGGTGGTGCCAAGACGGTATGCGAGAGTGGTGTGTTCGAGCGCTATGGGGCCGACCGCATTTTTGGCTTCCATGTGTGGCCCGATCTGCCCGCTGGCACGTTGGCGAGCTGTTCCGGTCCGCTGCTGGCGCGTTCGAGTGAGACACACATTTATATTCACGGGACAAGCATCCATATCGCTAAGACCTATGGCGTTCCGGTCGAGGAGTCACACGATGCGGCGTTGGCGGCAGCAAAGTTTTTGGTTGCCGAGCGCGAGCTGATGGACGAGCTGGGCACCGATGAGCCCTGCATTGGCAAGTTCGGCCTGCTTCAGGCAGGCACCGTCTGCAATGCGGTGGCGGGGGAGGCCCATGTTGCCGGCAGCCTACGTGTGTTTACGGACGACATGTTCGACCGTGCGCGCGAGGGCGTACACCGTGTGCTCGACGAGGCGTGCGCCGCAACGGGCTGCGCGTATGATCTTGACTTTGCCGAGGGCTATCCACCGGTCGATAACGACCCTGTGTTGTTTGCCCGAATTGCGCCCGCTCTGCCCGAATTGCAGCTCGTGGACGAGCCGCTGTTAATTGCCGAGGACTTTGCTTTCTATCAGCGCCATCTGCCGGGCGTGTTCTTCTTGCTGGGCACGGGTATGCCAGAGGACCAAGACAACCCGAGTGATTCGGATGGCTGCCCCGCCTATGCCACAAGCGCTCTGCATACCGATAGCATGCTCTTTGACGAGGAAATTCTACTCAAGGGCCTCGATGTCTACAAACGATTGCTTGGCTTGGAGTGACGATGGAACGACGCCGACAGACTGCCGTTTATAGTCCCGGTGGGTGTGGATGTGGCTTGTTGTTGCTTCCGGTTATTGCTGTGAGCATTGGCGTGATGTTTGCGCTTGCTGGGCTGGCTGCGGCGGCACTCGTACTGTTTATCACTGCCATCGGCGTGACGATTTGGCTCTGCCGCAATCGCGAGCGACGCCGTGCCGGCGGTAAAACCAATGTCGGCTGGGTTGTATTCCTGGTCATTGCGTACCCGCTGAGTGTCAGCTACCTGGTGTTCTTTGTCCTGTTGATGGTCAGTGCCTTTACCGGGGAATCCGTCACGGTGGGTTGATGCACTGCCAGCAGACGGTTGCGCAAAGTGCGTTTGCTCGGCGTTTGGATAACTGCATTGGCCGTTTACCGCAGCCTTAGCTCTCAGCTAATGAATTCAAGTTTAATCCTTTCTACGATGTGCTGTGTGCCGGCACGGTAGCCGGATCGTAGGAAGGATGCATGATGAAAAAGCTTGAAAACGAAGTGCTGCTGAGCCGTCGCGCTGCACTGAGCGCATTCGCCACCGTCGCCTTGGGGACTGCCGGTCTTCTTGCCGGTTGTGGTAGCGATAAGGCGACCGTCACCGAGGACGCTGGCGATGGCGACAAGAAGGAAGAGGCGAAGAAGGAAGAGCAGTCTACGACTGACCTGGCGGTTGGTGCGACGGTGACCACGGCTGCCGGGCTTTTCGTCGTTGTCGATTCCGTCCAGCCCGGCCTCACAAATTATGACGGTTCGACCATGACGGGCATTCACGTCACGTACGTCAACAATGGCGATGAGGGCGCAGATTACAATATCTACGACTGGAAGGGCGAGGACGCCAACGGCGCTCAACAGAATCAGGGTTACTACAGCGAGGGCTCCGATGAGCTGCAGCCTGGTACCCTTTCCGCCGGTGGCTCCGTGGCGGGCAATATCTACTTTGATGGCGATATCAAGAAGGCACTGTATTTTGCCAACATGTTTGATAAGTCTGCCACTGCAAGCTGGGTGCTGGCCTAGCATGTCGCTACCGTTGCGCCGTATGGGAGGTGAGGTCGTATGCCCGATAAAAAGTTGACTGACGAGTTACTCAATGAGCTTCTCGACGCGCCAAACATCGATGGCTATATCAAGGAGCACGACTTTGCCACCCCGTCGCTTTCGGACTACCTGAAGCAACTGCTGCAGGAAAAGGGTTTGGAGCGCTCGCGCGTGGTTCGTATGGCCGATCTCAATGAGACCTATGGCTATCAGATCTTTACCGGTGCGCGTCATCCGAGTCGCAATAAGGTGCTGCAGATTGCCTTCGCCATGGCGCTAACGCTCAAGGAGACCAACCGCGCCTTGACGGCGGCGGGTGCCAACATCCTCAATTGTAAGGACCGTCGCGATGCGATCATCATCTTCTGTATCGATCGCGGGTGCAGCCTCCAAAAGGTCAACGAGGAGCTGTATCGCTTTGGCGAGGAGACGGTGAGTTAGCGGCTGATATCTGAGCCAGTGGAGCTGTCGAACAACGATGCAAACGAACGGGGCGCGGATGCCATGGGGTGTCTGCGCCCTGCGCTATGATGGAGGCTATGGATACTCAGACCCCAACATATTCCAATGACGAGCTGACCGCAGCGCTTGCCGAGCACCTGGCGTCGCTCGATCGCGACGACAGCTATCGCGTGGAGCGTGTACTTAAGCGCTCGTCCGTTGAAACAACCGAGCTCGTGTACTTTGAAGGAACCGGCGGTGGTTCGCTCGGCCCCTTTGTCCGTAAGCGCATCGATGCTTCGGCTCAAATCGGTGGGGCATACGAGCGTCTGTTTGCCGCTCAGCGGGCAGGTAGGCGTTTTGAGCACCTGCCCAGAATCGTCGATTGTCGTCGTGCGGGCGACGAGCTCAACGTGGTTATGGAATACATCGAAGGGGAGACACTCGGGGCGCTGGTGGACCGTCTGGGAGCCACCCCCGATTATGCGCACGAATTGTATCCTGCCCTATGCGATGCCGTGGGCGAGCTCCACGCCGGTTTTGCGATGGCGGGGGAGACGTCGGCGCCGGTGATCCATCGCGACCTCAAGCCGTCGAATATCATCGTGACAGGTGCCAACTATACGCCTGATGACGGTCTGACGTTTTCGTCGCTGGTGATTATCGACTTGGGGATCGCGCGCGTATGGCGCGATGGCGCCGATGCCGACACCGTCAAGTTTGGGACACGGCCCTATGCGCCGCCCGAGCAGTATGGGTTTGGGCAGACGAGCGTGCGAAGCGACGTCTACGCACTTGGCGCCCTGTTGTTCTTCTGCTTGACGGGAGTCGACCCTAAACCAGGGCTCGACATGCGCGAGCAATGCGAGGCGCGTGGCATTCCCACCCCACTTGCCGATGTCATCTGCATGTCGATGGCGCTCGACCCGGCCAAGCGTTTTGCGAGCGCGGAAGCGTTGGGACGGGCGACGTGCGCGGCATACGATCTAAGTCGCCCCGTGCGGCCTCCTGCGCCTGCGCCTGTCCGTACTCCGGCCTCGGAGACGGTGTTGACGCCCCAAGGGCTCCAGAACCCCACAGGGCTTCCTAGGCCTGCCGCCTCCGCTGCATGCGGTTTGCTCTCTCGCGTTCCGGAGTCTCTGGGGCGTATTTGGAATACGCTCGTCTGCTTCTCGCTGCTTGTGTTCTTTGCCGGAAGTCACTTTGCCGTCTTTCACCCCACGGGAGCAAACCAAAGCTACCCGACGTGGCTTCTCATAATCGAGTATTTTTTCTTTGTCGATGGCCTTATGGTGCTTATGCATTTTGCGCTGCTCGATAAGCGCCGTCTTCGTCGGCGATTCGCACTGCTCGACAGCTATCGCGGCAAGAAACTCGCGAAACTCTGGCTCAAGGCATTGGGTGTGCTGCTCCTATGCATGATCGTCATAGTCGCGGTTGCCAATGCGACCGGCGTTGTCGATACCTCCGCTACCTAAAAGAAAAGGGCCCCATTGGGGCCCTTTGCAGTTGCACTTAGATGCGGTTCATCTGAGCGGCGACTTTGTTGTACCAGTCCTGCCACGTGGGCGGGCAGTACTTTTTGGCCGCAGCCGGGGTAAGGGTGGAGCCGTAGTTGGCGCCCAGATAGGCAACGTGAGCGGAGATGCCCTCGCTCCAGCTGCCAAAGCTGCGCCAACCGCCGCCACGTGCACTCCAGCCCCAGGCGTTATAAGAATTGGCGCAATAAGCACCCTTGGTGCTCTCGATGCAGGCGATGGCGGGGGACCAACGGGGGTCGACACCGGTATTCCAAGCGGCGACGGCAAAGTTATAGCCCTGGCCTGCCATAGGGGAGCCGGCGAGATAATTGTCGATGCGGCTCGTCCACTCATTAATGAACGAATCGTAATCGGAGCTACCGGTATTGGAGTTGTTCACCGTGGTGTCGATGGTGGTGTTGGTGTTGGTGGCCTGGCTGCTGGAATTGCTGCCGCTTACGCCCTCGCCCGAGAGCTTCTCGGCGGCAGCGGCTTTATCGGCCTCAAGCTTGGCAAGCTCGGCGGCATTTTCCTGCTCGGCTTTTGCCTGTGCCTCGCTGCGGAGCTGCTGGGCCTGTGCCAGCGCATCCTCGGCGTTTTTCTGCTCCGCCTCAAGCTGAGACTTGGCCTGCTGGAGCTCGGCCTTGTTCTGCTCGAGTTCGGTTTGCATGCTATTGAGCTCTTCGATCTCGTCGACGCTCGAGCTCGTGATCTGGTTGGTGTATTTGCAGGTCGTGATGAACTCACCCAGGCTCTGCGCGTTGACCAGGAAGCTCACGATGGGATTGGTGCCCTTCTGATACTTGTACAGATCGCGCATGGCAGAGCTTGCCTTGGCCTGCTGCTCGGGAAGCTTAGCCTCGATTTCCTCGATGCTTGCCTCATTGGAGTCAATCTGCTTTTGCAGGTCATCGAGTTTGGTGCGGGCGTCGTTGTAGGCGCTCGTGGCGGCTTCGATCTTCTGCTGGGCTGCGGAAAGCTGGTCCTGCGTTGCCTGCGAGGCGGCATACGCCGCAACGGGGGAGAGCATCGGCGAGGCCGTCAGCGCAACGGCGAGCGCGGCGCTCGTGATGATACGAGCCGGCTTCGACGCAATGAGCGCTGCGGTGCGATGATTCGAATGCTGCATCCAGTCCCTCTGCAATCAATCGTAGGTTATGGTTCGAACGGTATTCTACTACTGCTTTCGACCTCAACTTGAACCTTAAAGGTTCCAAAGGGTCAAGTTGAACTTGAGGCTTTGGCTTTGACCTGCAGTTATGATGAATTGTTGAGAAACCATAGAGTTCAACTTTAACGTTACGGGGGCCTGTTTAAGAGGAACTTTGGGCTGTAAAAGCTATCTCAACGTGGGGTTTTACAACTACAGCGTGCCCTCCTGGCGAGCCTGCTCAATCTCTTCGAGCGCCTCGGCGGGGGTGAACGAGCAAGTGCCGTCGCCGAGCTTGACCACCTGGATTTCGTCGCCGGTATGGACCTCTCCGCCCTTTAGTACCACGCCGAAAACGCCCTCGTGGGGAAAGATGCAGTCGCCGGCGAGATAGTAGATGGCACAGCGGGTATGGCAGACTTTGCCGATCTGGCTGATTTCGACGAGTACTTCGCTGCCGAGCTTGAGCTGCGTGCCCAAGGGGAGTGAGAGCAGGTTGATACCCTGGGTGGTGAAGTTCTCGCCAAAGTCGCCCTCGTGCACATCGAGCCCGCGCGCCTGCGCCGTCTGGATAGACTCTGCAGCTAAAAAGGAGACCTGACGGTGCCAATGCCCGGCGTGCGCATCGGAGGCGAGGCCAAACTGCTCGACGACGGTGTCGTGCCCGTCGGCGACGGGTGACTTACGCGTGCCTTTGTGCTCCGACGTGTTGATTGAGACGATGCGGACAGGCCCGTTGTAAGCTTCGTTTGCGGTGCGTAGGGGAGCTGCCGTCTGGGCACGATCCGCAAGTTCGCGCTTTGCGGCGTCAATGATGGGGTTGTTGATCGGATGAGCCTGGGGCACGGTGCACCTTTCGACGGGGCGGGCAACATGTTGAATCCTACAACAATGGTAGGTTCATTGCCCGTTGTCATACAACGGTGAGCGCCGTCTTCGTGCTGGCCTTCGTGCTGGACGATTGCGTCGATTGCCATAGATACGGTGGAGCTTTGGGCGCCGGCGGCTCGGCACGCTAGAATAATTCAGTTGCGCAAAGACCGCCCGTTGTGTGGGCAGTTCATGATAGGAAGTTTCCATGGCATTGCAATTTACAGAGCGCGAGTTCATTCCCGTGCTGCTCGGTGGCGACATCAACGCCTATTCGGTGGCGCGCGCCTTCTACGAGGAGTACCAGGTCAAGAGTCTGGTCTTTGGCAAGTATCAGACGGGCCCCGCGTACCGCAGCCAGATTATCGACTACACGCCCAACGTGGATATCGATACCATGCCCGTGATGCTCAAAACCGTCAACGGCATTGCCCAGGCGCATGCCGATAAGACGATTGTCCTTGTGGGCTGTGGCGACAACTATGTTGCCCTCGTGGCTCAGGCCAAGGATGCTCATGAGCTGGCGGATAACATCGTCGCTCCCTACGCGCCCTACAGCATGCTCGAGCAGTGCCAGAAGAAGGAGATCTTCTACGAGTTGTGCGAGAAGTATGGCGTGCCCTATCCGCACACGTTTACCTTTACCAAGGCGATGCTCAATGCCCAGGGTGAGGCGCCTGCCGAAGTGCTCGACCAGATCGATTTTCCCTACCCGATGATTCTGAAGCCTTCTGACGGCATCATGTGGTGGCAGCACGAGTTCGAGGGCCAGAAGAAGGCCTATGAGATTGCCGACCGCGCCGAGCTGGAACAGGTCATTCGCGATTCGTATGCCAGCGGCTACACCGACGATCTGATCTTGCAGGACCGCGTGCCCGGCAACGACGAGTACATGCGCGTGCTCACCAGCTATTCCGACCGCAACGGCAAGGTGCGCATGATGTGCCTGGGCCATGTGCTGCTCGAGGAGCATCAGCCCCACGGTGTCGGCAACCACGCCTGTATCATTACCGAGCCCAACGACGAGCTCATGGGCGGCGTGCGCAAGTTGCTCGAGGACCTTCACTTTGTGGGCTATTCCAACTTTGACGTTAAGTACGACGAGCGCGACGGCTCGTTTAAGTTCTTCGATTTCAACACGCGCCAGGGCCGCAGCAACTACTACGTCACTAACAGTGGCTTTAACGTTGCCAAGTATGTGGTGGACGAGTATGTGTTCAACCGTCCATTTGAGCCGGAGTTTGTGACGGCTCAGGACGAGGCCCTGTGGATGGTCGTCCCCATGGGCGTCGTCGACAAGTACGTCAAGGATCCCGAGCTGCGCGCTAAGGTGCATCGCCTGGACAAGGAAGGCAAGGGCGCCGACCCTTCGTTTATGAAGGGCGACTTTGTCTTTAACCGCTGGCTGCGCATGTGGCACACCAAGCTGCGCCACTTTAAGCTGTTCAAGACGTATTACAAGTAGATGAGCGCGGCGCCCGTCCGGTTTGCATCGGGCGGGCGCGGGTATGATACGTGCAATTGCGCAAGCGTCACCAAGGAGGCGGCGATGGAAAAGCTGGGAGTTATCGGCGGTATGGGCGCCGAGGCCACGTCGTATTACTACGACCAGGTGGTGCGTCATACGGCTGCTGCCTGCGATCAGGAACATATCGACATGGTGGTGCTCTCCAAGTCGACCATGCCCGACCGCACGTTGGCCATTAAGACCGGCGAGCATGCCAAGCTGCTGGCGACCATGAAAGAGTGTGCCCAGGCACTCGAGTCGCTGGGCTGTGCGCACATTGCCATTCCCTGCAACACGTCGTACTACTTCTACGACCAGATCCAGTCGTTTACGAAGGTGCCGATTATCCACATGCCGCGTGAGTCGGTGCGCTATGCTCTGGCCGGTGCGGTGATGGGGGAGTGCGAGTTCGATCCCAACCTGAGTATGCCGGCCGAGCCGGTGCACAAGATTGGCATTATGGGAACCGACGGAACCGTGGGCGCGGGCGTCTACGGCCGCGAATGTAAGGCTGCGGGTGTTGAGGTTGTCTATCCCAGCGAGAAACGTCAGAACGATGTGATGTCGCTTATCTACGATGATGTAAAGGCCGGACGTGAGCCCGATATGGATAAGTTCGACCGCGTGATGTGGGAGTTCGCCCGTAGCGGCTGCGACCGCGTCATTCTGGCCTGCACCGAGCTCTCGGTGCTGCAGAAGTACCGAGAGATGCCCGAGATCACCCTCGACGCCATGGATGTCCTGGTGCGCGAATCCATCATCCGTAGCGGTGCCCCCTACCGCCTCTAGCTTCCGACCTGTCAAAAAGGGACAGGTTAATTTTGGTAGGTTTTATCTGGTGAAACAGTAAGGCCTCGGCTCGTTTGGTGCGAGCCGAGGCCTTTTGCGTTGGGCGGTTGCTGTCAGTGGTGAACTAGAACAGGAAGCCGATGGCGACGAGCGCGATGCTGACGATGAGCACGGCGATGTCTAGGCCCTTGATGGGGTAGCGCTTGTACGAGCTGGCGCGCGTACGCAGATAGAAGCCGCGCTGTTCTGCCGCCAAGGCTGTGGCATCGGTCTTGCCCACGCTCGAGATGAGCAGCGGCACGCACAGTGGCAGCATGAGCTTAAGCTTCTTGATGGGGTTCTTGGTGTCGTACTCGACGCCGCGTGCGGTCTGCGCCTCCATGATGGCGTTCATCTCTTGACCAAACACCGGCACGAAGCGCAGCGCCGTGGTAAAAGTGAAAGCATAGCGATACGGCACGTGCAGCACCTCGACGCAGGCGTTGGCAAGGTCGTTGAGCTTGGTCACCATGAGCATGAGGATGAGTGGTAACGCCACACCCAGCAGGCGCAGGCAGGCCTTCGATCCTGTGATGAGGCCCGTGTCGGTGATAAAACCCCATACCACGTTGCCATCACGCATAAAGGCCAGCTGGAGCACCAGCATGATAAGCGCGAGCGGAATCAGCAACTTGAGCAGCGAGAACAGACGGTCGACGACGCCGGCATAGGCAGCCAGCGCAAGGGTGAGTGCCAAAAAGCCCAGTAGCGCCACGTAGGTGTCGGACAAGAAGATGCCGACGATGATGGCGGCAGCGAGGCCCAGTTTGACGACGGGATTCAGGCGATGCAGCAGCGTATCGCCCGGCATGTAGTCGATGATGTTAACCACGGTGGACCATCTCCTTGGTAATTCGAACGACATCGGTGACCTCGCTCACCTGCGCAAAAGCGGGCGAGACGGAAGATGCCAGACGGCGCGAGAGTTCAATAACCTGAGGAGGCTCCACGTAGGCACGCCGCATGAGATCGATGTTCGAGAATAGCTCGTGCGTGCGGCCGCGGTCGAGGATGCGACCGTCGGCCATTACCACAATGCGCTCGGCAAAGTCGGAGACGACTTCCATATCGTGGCAGACCATGATAACGGCGCAACCGCGCTCGGCCATGGTACGCACCGTTTCCATGACGGTCATGCACTCGCGGTAATCAAGGCCGCTCGTGGGCTCGTCGAGCACGACGATCTTGGGCTCAACCACTACGACGGAGGCAAGCGCCACCATTTGTCGCTGGCCGCGCGAGAGCGAGAAGGGCGCCTCGTCGGCCGGCAAGCCAAAGCGGTCGATGACGAGCTGGGCGCGACGCAGGGCTTCGGCGCGGTCGATGCCGGCAAGTTCTAGACCAAAGGCGACCTCGTCGAGCACGGTGTCTTTGCAGATTTGGCGGTCGGGGTTCTGGAAAAGCGTTGCCACTTCGCGTGCGATGCGGCTCGTGGGAACCCATGCCGTGTCCAAGCCCGTAACGCGTACGCTGCCCGATGCGGGCTTGAGCAAACCCGTGAGCAGTTTGGTGAGCGTGGTTTTGCCGGCTCCGTTTTGGCCGACAATGCCCACGAGCTCGCCGGGGTAGAGCGTCAAGTTGAGGTCGTGAACGGCGGCGCCTCCATGGGGGTAGGAAAATTCGACATGGTCAAAGGTGAGCACCGGCTCGGCGTCTTTCGCATGCGGGCGCAGCGATGGCGCGTGCGGGGAGCCTGCGGGCGCCCGGGTGTCGCTTGTCGCACGGTCGGGGTCGACGATTTCCGTGATTAGGCGTTCTGCCTCGTCGACATCCAGACAGGGCGTGCCGCTTACCAAGCCATCGGTCTCGAGGCTGTTGAAGATGCGCGTGACGCGCGGACAATCGACGCCGATGGTGCGAAGCTCGTCGGTGCGTGCGAAGACCTCGTGTGGCTCGCCCTGCAGCGCGATTTCGCCATGGTTGAGCACGAGCACGCGGTTGCAGTACTCCGAGAGCAGGGCGACCTTTTGCTCAACAACGACGATGGTGATTTCAAGTGCGCGGTTTGCCTCACGCAGCGTCTCGAAGACCAATGTGGAGCTGGCGGGGTCGAGTGCCGCGGTGGGCTCGTCGAGAACCAAGACGCGCGGACGCATGGCGAGGATGGCGGCGATGGCTACCTTTTGCTTCTGTCCGCCCGAGAGGGTGGCGATCTCGCGGTCGCGCAGGTCGCTGATGCCGACGGTCTCGAGCGTTTCGCTCACGCGCTGCTCGATCTGGTCGTGGGGAACGCCAAAGTTCTCGAGGCCAAAGAGCATCTCGTCCTCGACGACCGAGGCGACCATCTGCGTGTCGATATCCTGCAGCACGCTGCCGACGATCTGTGACACGTCGGTCAGCGAGACCTCGCAGGTGTCATGGCCGTCAACCATGACGGACCCAAAGAACGCGCCGGTGTAGTGGTGGGGCACGGCACCTGACAGGCAGGCGGCAAGCGTGGACTTGCCGGCGCCCGAGGGCCCGATGATGCCGATGAAATCTCCCTTGTTCACGCTGAGCGAGATGTGGCTGAGCGCCTGCTCGGTCTGCGTGCCATAGGAGAACGAGACATCGTCGACGTTGATGATCGTTTCCATGGATACCTTTCATAGTCATTGGGTGTTCCTATAGTTTTGTCAACCGTCGGGGCTACTCCCGGTAGGGCACCCGGTCGCGCATCACGGCGTATATCGCCCTGAGCCGCTTCCTCGCGACGGCCTTGAGCGCCCGCCCGTGCCCCATGCCCCGCGCCCTGCAGGCCCGGTAGTACTCGCCGTAGCGCCCCGAGGACCTCACCAGGCTGTTGCACGAGAAGATCAGCAGGGACTTGAGCCTCGCGTCGCCGCGCCTGGACGCCCTGACCGACCTCACCGACGTGCCGGAGCTCCTCACCCTCGGGGCTATGCCGCAGTACGAGGCCAGGTGGTCGTGGTCCGGGAACCTCCCGATATCGACCGACACCGCGAGCTGCGCCGCGGTCCTCGGGCCGATGCCGGGCACGGTGAGCAGGCACGCGTAGGTCTCGTCGCCTTCGAGCAGCGCCGCCGTCTCGGCCTCGAGGGCCCCGGCCTCGTCGAGGGCCTCCGATATCCGGGCGGCCAGGAACCTGACCTGCCTGTTCTCGGCCTCGACGAGC
>OGQF01001206.1_pt1 | contig 18922 bp, 10 predicted proteins | sample 1553141 | NCBI WGS metagenome assembly OGQF01 (sample SAMEA2580005, study PRJEB22360) | human gut metagenome | biome: human gut; feature: human-associated habitat; material: faeces | place: Denmark | collected 2008/2010
TTCGGCAAGCTGGTATTCTGTCCAACCTTTCAAAACTCTAAAATTAGTAATACGTTCTAAAACATTAATCATAGCGTTGCACCTCACTTTAGATTTGTGATATATCGTTAATTCTATTCGGAAATGCGTTGCAAAATAATATTTATTATCGTATAAATTCTAAAACGAAACAGGGCCTTGATAGCTGATAACTGATTCTTCATATTGCTTTTATTAAATAATATTCTTACTCACTTTTAATCACCTCTGCCGGATTCTGCCGGGCTGCTTTCCATACTCTCCAAATAATGCTCAGGAAAATGATAAGAAGCATTACAATAAATATTCCTCCATATATCCAAAGACTTATCGGAGTCTGTTTTACATAACTTTCAAGCCAATGTTTCATAATGACGTATCCTAATGGAAAAGCGATACATGATGCAATGATAAGCAAAAGCAGATATTCTTTAAAGAATAAATTCAGAATTGTTCCTATACTGGCACCATTGACTTTACGAATAGCAATCTCTTTACGACGTTGCTCGCACGATAAAGTAACTAAAGAAAAGATGCCGAATACGGCAATTGCTATGCATATAAAGGAAACAATACTCAATAGCATACTTAAAGAATTTTCCGATTTCATGTACTCATCGTATTTCTCCTCCATATTAATCAAACGTAATTCTGCATTCGGATTAACTTTATAAGCTTCTTCTCTCAATTTTTGAGAAACATTTTTCCAGGTACCCTCTTTAAACTTAAAAATCAAATGACCTCTATTTTCACTTTTTTGCTTGTTGTCCGGCAAGAAGAATATAGCTGGAGTAACCGGATGTATCGGGGCATTATAATAAATATTTTTAATAACCCCTTTTACTATACATTTTTCGTTCAGGTGTATCTTCTTTCCAATAGGATGATCCCAACCAAAAGCCTTTGCCGCAGCTTCATTTATAAGGACCGCCTCTTTCCCGTCTTTTTCATCCAACATATTACCTTCCAAAACTTCAACTTGGAAAAAATTAGCATAATCCTGATTGATGGTTTCCTTCTCTAACTTGATACGTTGTTCTTTGTCCGCCTGTCCTTCCCATTCCCTCACTTCATAACTATAAAATGACATTTTAGGAATAGGAGTATAAAAGCCATATAAACATTCTATAACATCAGGCATTTGTTCCAGAATTTCTTTAAAAGGAACACCTTCAAATCCATAACCGGAAGCTATAACTCCTATATTATGTCTATTCAACCCAAGTTCTTTTGAATTCAATAGATAATCCAGCTGTTTCATCATCACCATAGTACAAAACACCAAACCAATACTAACAAATAATTGAAAGGAAACACTTCCTTTATAAAACCAACCGGAAAGATGAAGATTTGATTTATGTTTAATACTATCAAGCAAAGACTGCTTGCTGACATATCGGATAAGTATGGCTGCCAGACTTATAGTTATCAATATTAATAATAATATATACATAAGCGTTTCACTATAATAGAATGAAGTATCCTCGGCTATTTGTGATAGAGATCTAAAGCCCGGTAAAATGAGTTCTATTATCATAAGTCCTAATCCCGATGATACAATGAGTAACAATACCAATTCCCAAAGAAGTAATGACAGCAAACTACCATTAGAAGCTCCATTTACTTTCCGTAATGCCAATTCACGTTTTCGCATTCGAATACGAGTAACAAGCATTGTTAAATAGTTACATAATCCACAAATAATAACCAAAGCTCCAATCCAGGCAAAAAGACGAATGTGATTCAATTTGACATTAACATCTTCTCTCGGATGTGTACTTCGTAAGGTAGATAATAAAGCAATAGGAGTAGACATTAACTGTTTATATGAGTCTTGTTGCACTTCATATTTAGCCAATCTTTTCTCCAATGCATTTATATCACTATTAGGGTAAATACGGAAAAGTGTATGGCTTCGTTGACTCCCCCAATGTGGATCTTGATCCTCATAAGGTAATAATATATCAAAAGGATATAAAGAATGACCTTCCCATGATTTTACCACTGCAACTATTGTCATCTTTGTATTATTTGTATTAGGAAATATAAATTGCTTACCTATCGGAGATTCAGTTCCAAATATTTGCTTAGCAATTTTATCAGTAATGGCAATCTGGTTATTCTCTAATCTCATACGGTTGCTTCCTTCTAATACAATAATATTAAAGATTGAGACAAAGTTTGAATCAACTCTTAATTGTTGTGTCTGATATACATTTTTCTCATATTCAATGGGTATTATGTTTTTTTGTATTATATGGCAAGCCTTTTCTACTTCCGGACAGTTTTTCATTATATAATCAGCCAACAAACTTGACGAATAATAAGAGAATCCGTCTCCTTGCAAATCAAATTTATCACCTGCCAGATAAATACGGTCTGCTCCTTCATGAAAATTATCATACGTCATTTCATAACGAATCCATAATACGGAAAGCGCAAAGCAAGTAAAACCAACCGATAATCCAATTATGCTGATAAGTGTCTGCGTTTTGTATTTTACTAAGTTACGAAAAGCTACTTTTAAATAATGTGTAATCATAATATCACCATTAATTATTATTCATTCTTAATTATTTCTGCCGGATTCTGCAAAACAGCTTTCCATACTCGGCAGCCTATACATAGTAAGATAAAAAATCCTATAATTCCAAATATAGCTACATATATCCATACCTCAATCGGCGTTTGCCTTACATACCGATCAATCCATTGTTTCATTAAAACGTATCCGATAGGAAAAGCTATTATAACAGCTGTTGCCAGCAACAATAAATACTCACGGAAAAATAGATGAAGAATATGATATACCTGTGCCCCGTTGACTCTACGTATGGCAATCTCCTTACGACGTTGTTCACAAGATAATGTAACCAATGAGAATATTCCGAACAAAGAGATCAGAATACAAACTAATGATACGAAAGTCAACAGCTTCATTAAAGCACTCTCCGAACGGAGATACTTATCATATTCTTCCTCCTCATTAAACAATCGTAAATAGGCATTCGGAAAATCTTCTTTATGCATGACCTCAATCGCTTTCCGGCATTCGTGCCAGGAACCTTCCTCAAATTTAAACAAAATACTGGCACGAAACAGCAGATAATTTTGTGCTTGAGGTTGTTGTAAAGCGATACATCCCGGAATACTTGTAGGCGGTTGATAACAGAAATTCCGGACAACTCCTACCACTCTATATGAATGAAGAATTTTGCCATCCTTCTCATATCCCAAAGTCTTTCCTACTCCTTGGTTCCAACCAAATATCCGAAGTGTATTTTCATCAATTACAATATCATTGGGAGCATTCTTTTCTGAGAGCAGTTCGCCTTCAATTAATTTCAAATCATAAAAATCAAAGAAATCCTTCATTGCAGGCATTATGCCAACAGTTATAGGTTCTTCTACTGCTTCAGGCATATCTTCCCAATGGTTCATTTCCGCATACATCATTGGTCCGGTAGGAATAATCGGAAAATAACGGGGAGGCAGAACTTCGGTCACCATAGGTAAAGCTGCTATCTTACCGCCCCACTGTTTTATATCACCTCTCCATAATGCAACATTGGCAATATTATGACGTTCCATTCCTAAGTCTGTATGCTTCAGGAAATAAATCTGTTTCATTATAACCACTGTACAGAATATGAAAACAAGACTGACTATCAATTGTATAACAATCCCGAACTTACGGAAAGCATACGGTCTGTTTACTGAAACTTTCCCTTTGACAGCGTCTTGCAAAGTTCGGCGACGAAAATGATATAGTGGTATCTGAGCCAACAAAAGAGACAAAGCTATCACAATAAACAGATATACTAAAATCTCTCCATAATAAGAGTTGGGAGCTATTCGTGTGAACTCGAGGAAACGGGACATACATATTTCAATAAAGAACAATCCGGCTACCAAAGCTATAAACTGAACAATCAATAGTTCAACGGTCAACTGAACAAACAAATCTTTATTACCTGCTCCATTCACTTTGCGAAGTGCCATTTCACGCCTACGCATATATAACCGACTGATATAGAGAGTCAAATAATTAAATAACGAACAGATAATGACCAATCCACCGGCTAATGAAAAATATAAGATATAGCTAAAAGTAATCACGGTATCTTCCCGAGATACATAACCGGAATAGCGTAAAGCCGATAGCGGGGTCAATAATAGCTCTCCCAATTCATTTTCCTTCTCAATATCATTGATACGGAGAGCAGCAATTTTTTTCTGAAATTCTTCCCCATTTGTCCCCTTACGAATGCGAACAAATAAGTTTTCATTCGCACTCCCCCATTGTGTATAATGTCTGGCAGAAGTTAATATACTATATGGAATATTGGAATGAGAAGACCAGCCACTCACGATTGCTCCAACTTTAGAAGCATGTCCACTAACCTCTACCTCCCGACCCAATGCCTCTTCCTCTCCAAATATCCTTTTAGAAAATTCTTCTGTTATAGCAATTTCCCCATTGGTTCCCTTCAAGAAGTTCACTGTTCCTCTTAATACTCGTATATTAAAAAAGTTCATCAAAACAGAATCTGCAGCAGCCGACACAACATCCTTCTCAGTATCCTTCACACGAAATTTAACTTTCTGTACGGAAGTAGAAGCCATTGCCTCTATTTCCGGATTACCTTTCTGTAAATAATCAGCTAAAGGATAAGGAGTAGAATTGGATATCTTACCAGGTTCATGTGCATAATGTGCACGCACCAGATAAATACGTTCCGCACCTTCGTGAAAAGTATCATAAGTCATTTCATAACGAATCCACAAAGTAGACAATGCAAAGCATACAAAGCCTACTGCCAATCCTAAAATACTCACAATGCTTTGCACCTTATATTTCGCCAGATTGCGGAAAGCTACTTTTAGATAATGTTTTATCATCATACTCTTTTAATGTTACATGCTGACTTCAGTTACTACTTGTCCGTCGAACAGATTGATGACGCGATCAGCGTAACCGGCGTCATGCTGGGAGTGCGTTACCATTACAATCGTTGTTCCTTCCTTATTCAATTCGCTCAATAGCCCCATTACTTCTTTACCATTCTTTGAGTCCAGATTACCGGTAGGCTCATCGGCAAGGATCAATTTAGGGTTGGCAACTACTGCACGGGCGATAGCGACACGTTGCTGCTGACCACCTGACAATTGTTGGGGGAAATGTTTGCTACGATGAGTAATAGCCATTCGTTCCATGGCAGTCTCCACTCTCTTTTTACGTTCGGAAGCTGAGATACCCATATAGAGCAGAGGTAATTCAATGTTTTCATATACGTTCAGTTCATCTATCAGATTGAAACTCTGAAATACAAAACCAATGACTCCTTTACGGAGATTTGTACGCTGCGATTCCGTGTACTTCGAAACTTCCATTCCATTCAGATAATACTCTCCTCCTGTCGGATTGTCCAACAGTCCCAGAATATTAAGTAACGTTGACTTTCCACAGCCGGAAGGTCCCATAATAGCAACAAACTCACCTTGTTTCACTTCAATACTGACATTATTCAATGCCCAAGTTTCCACTTCTTCTGTCTTGAAAATCTTCTGTAAATTAATTGTTTTAATCATAATTGTACTATTTAAAAATTATTGAATTTATTCATTCTTGATAACTTCCGCAGGATTGAGTCGTACAATCCTTAGGATTCTAAAGATAACGGTTAGTGCAGTCAATAAAGTTACTCCTACAAATATTCCTACCCAATATAATATCCCGTCATTAAAGAATATCTGATATATTTCTTTCCACATATGGAGAATGACGTATACCACAGGAAAAGCTAATAAAGCCGATGTTGTCAAAAGTAACATATACAACCGGGAAAACAGTAAGATAATCTGTTTTATTCCCGCTCCGTTTATTTTCCGGATTGCCACTTCTTTCTGCCGACGTTCGGTGTCAAGAGTAATAGCTGAATATACTCCCAATAAAGTTATAATCAGACTTACAATAGAGAAAAATAAAGTTATATTCTTGAATTTAGTTTCCATGGCCTGTTGTTCAATGATATCATCCAAAAAAGTTGTTATTTCGGGCTCAACACTTTCCGGTAACACTTCCTGCAAAAGTTGGGTCATCCATTGGCGGACCTCTTCCTTTTTATCTGTGTAACACTTGATATAACAATGACCTACATTTCCATTATCTTTCATAGGAAAGAAAACATAAGGAGTCTGCTCCTCTTTATAAGCATAAACCGAGGGAGTAAAAGAAGACAATATACCGCGTACAGTATAAGCGTCTTTATAATGATAAAGAGTAGTCCCCAGTATATTTTCTTTTTTATTCATAAATATTTCATCGACCAATATATCATTATTGCCTTCCATATTTTGTCCTGCTGACAAGGGGATATTCATAAAAGAAATAAAATCAGGCGTTACCCTCATTATATTTATTTCTAGCCACCTATCCGAGTCTTTATCTAATTGTATGCCTGTACGATCCGGACTACCATTTAAGTAACCGTCTTCAGAAAGTAAGACATCTTTCACGCCTGAATACTGTCGGATACGTTCAACAAGCGCAACTTTTTCTTCATTTTTCATAAAAGTATAGTCCAATTTAAGACTTAATATGCTATTTTTCTCCGCTTTAGTCAACGTATTGTACAGCGTAGATATTGTAGTATTTGTTTGTAAATAAAGAGCGACAGTCATAGAAACGAATAGCCAACAAATGAAAAACTGGATTCCTAACATGCTATTACGAAAGAAATGCTTTTTACTTTTAAGCCCATTGCTCATGCCTAATTGTATGTTTACCCTACGGATATAAAAAGCAACAGAAAAACAGATCACAAATGTTGCTATGAGAAGAATGATAATATATTGTCCGGCTTGTAACATCAAACGCTCTCTATCAATGGACAAGCTTAAATCAGACAATGAGATATGCATTCCGGAAGACAATATTTCTATGAGTCCGAACATAAATAAAGAAGCGATTACAATGACCAAAAACAATTGCACAAAAAGCATCATTGCCAGATGAAACATATCATTTCCTATTATCTTCCGAATTGTAAATTCCCGTTGGCGATTGATTATACTTCCAATCTGAAAATGGAAAAAGTTTAGTAAAGCAACTAATAAGATTAAAACTGCTACAATGCTAGTTATTGAGCTAAAGATGGTTATCATGTCAGAGTTGCCATTACTTTTTCCAATTGGAGAAACAATCAGGTCATAATCGCAATTAAACATCCGGTGAGTGACATTACTCTTTCTATACACTTCATTTAAATCTTTGGCTGTTCTGCCTTCATGAAGCAATCCGTAAGTATAAACGCCTGTCTGGTCATTATTACCGGTCATTTTAAATAATCCTTCACTATCGTTCAGAATGAGAACTTCAATTGTCCGCATGAAGTTCATACTGACATTGGCTGGAATATCTTTAATCACAGCCTGAATTGTGTATGAGATACCTCCGCTATCAGGAGTTGTTTTCGGAGAAGACCATATTTTGCTTGTCATCACCATACGTTTACCGATAGCCTCCTGATTATATGGAAATAATTTGCGTGCTGTACTTTCTGTTATTACTACCGCATTAGGAGTATAGGCTGCCACTCTCCACGAACCTGCCACAACAGTCGGAGTGAACAAACGATTAAAAAACGAGTCGACTTCTATGCATTCAAATGTATAGGGTAGTTTCTTTTCATCATTTGTATACACATCAAAAGGCCGTTGCCGTGCATAAGCAACTCTGGAATATGCTTCTACTTCATGTCCATATTCTTTTGTCAACTTCTCCGCCAATATTGCAGGAGTACCGGATAACATCCTACCTTCATCAGCTAAATTGATGTCTACCAAACGATGATAATTATTAAAACATTGGTCAACACTCTGCATATAGCGGCTACAATAGAAACAAATACTGAAGCATAGCAGTCCCACAGCCAAGCCTATGGTTGATATAAGATTTTGGGTTTTATATTTCATCAAATTGCGCAAAGCAACTTTTGAATAATGCTGTATCATTTTGTTTTCTTTTATTTTCTAATTCAAATATGGTTTTCCTATTCATTTTTGATAGACTCCACCGGATTAACTCTGGCAATCTTCAAGATACGGAACCAAATCGTTAGTGCCGTTATCATAGCAACAGATATAAAAATCCCTGTCCAGAACCAGAATCCACAGTTAAAGAATACCGTATATATTTGTTTCCATAGCTGTAACACTAGGTATACTAACGGAAAGGATAGAGCTGCGGTAACCATCAACAAAGTTATATACAAACGGGCAAACAACCAGATAATATGCGACATTCCGGCTCCATTTACTTTACGGATAGCCACTTCTTTCTGTCTACGTTCAGTATCGAGGGTAATGCTGGAATATACACCCAACAAGGTAATGATGATACTGACGATTGCGAAAAACAGGATAGTATCTTTCAGCATATATTCCATAGCCTGTATTTCATATAGGTCGTCTTGAAATGTACGAACCTGATACGATATATTCTCCGGAAGTACTTCACGACGGATTTTCTCAATCCACTTTACGACTTCTTTTTGTTGTTCAGGGTAACATTTTACATAGCAATGGCCAACATATTCAGAAGGATCATAGAGCATAAAAGCATAGCCGCCACTATGATAATGGACATCAGTCTGGAAAGGAGTACAAACTCCACATACGGTATAATCATTATTTTGGTCATAAAAATTCATTCCAATTACATTCTTCTTTTGTTTGTTTTGCCATACTTTATCCATGACAAGGTCATTTTTTGTCCGGATAGTTCTGCCCTCCTCTATCGGAATATTCATAAAAGCAAAGAAGTTCAGCGGAACGCACATAATATTGATATCAGTCCAGGAGTTGTCATTCCCTTTCTCGGTCATCAACAGGTTTCCGGATACTCCTTGTGTATAAGCAATATCTGCCAATAAGACATCTTTTACCCCTGCATGTTGCTGAAAACGTTCTACCACACTTAACTTCTCTTCATTTTTCATAAACGAATAGTCTAATGGAATGCTAAGAATCGCTTCTTTTTCTTTTTGGTTAAGCGTATGAAACAATGTTTGGGTTGTTTTCTCCGACTGTAAAAACAATGCGACAGTGAATGATACAAATATCCAGCAGATAAAGAACTGGATTCCCAGCATAAGGTTACGTCCCCACTGCTTACCTCGACGTTTATTTACTCCTCCATGAATGCCTGTTTGTATCGAAATTCTGCGAATACGGACAGATACAAACAGACAAATTGCAGCACAGAGCAATATAAGAAGAATGATATATTGCATAGCGTGTATCAAAAGAATTTCGGGCGGAAAAGTCATTGTAATGCCCTGTAGAGAAAAATCCATTCGGTTGCCAATCAATTCTATTCCCCATATTACTAAAAAGGAAGATATAACCACCACAATCAATGATTGTACAAACAGCAGGCAGAATTGTTGTTTCCAATTACATCCTGCCATTTTCATAATACTGTATTCTTTAGTGCGATTAAGAAAAGAACCGATCAGAAAGTGAAAGAAATTGATTAGTCCGACCAGTAATATCAATGTACCGACTATTCCTGTCACCCATCCCAACACAAAAGCACCTTTCTTCTGTGCCCTGTCGCTAATATAATTAGCAACAACCGCATAAGACTGATTATACATAGTATAACTATAATTACGCTTAGCAAACTGCTGCTCCAGTTCAGCTATATTCGTATTGGGAGAAAGCAAGACATAGGTTCTGGCTCCTGTCATATCGTGACGTTTCGTACTTCGGAAAAGTCCTTCACTATCGTTCAGAACCATTGCATCAGTATGCGTCATAAAACTAAAACCATTGTTTAGCGGGATATCTTTCATTACTGCCTGTACCGTATAAACAATACCTCCTGTTTTCGGAGTACTTTCAGGCGAAGTATGGAGTCGTCGCGCCAAAGTCAGATGCTTACCGATAGCACTTTCTATTTTACCGAATATCTTTATGGCAGTAGATTCACTTAAAATAACGGCATTAGATGTCCGGCTTGCCGTCTTCCAATTTCCGGCTACTATTTGGGGAGTGAATACCTTATTGTATAAAGTATCTATTTCTATCGTTTCAAGTTCGTATGGTAATGATTTTTCCTCTGAAATTTCGGCAAGATAAGAACGTTCACGCGAGTATGTCATACAAGAAATTGCTTCCACCTCTCCCATTGCCCATGTGCGGAGTTCTTCGGATAAAGCCACTTGTGTACCGGAAAAATATATTTCCGTCTGATAATCATAAAGGTTTAATTCCACAATGCGAGTGTAATTACTGAAACAATGGTTGGTGGTCTCAACAAAACGACTACAATACATACATATGCAGAAACATAGTAATCCTACCGCAAGACCGATGATAGAAATTATATTTTGGGTCTTGTATTTCAGTAAATTACGAAAAGCAACTTTCAAATAGTGTCGTATCATATATTATTATTTTTATTCTATTTTCATTATTTTGGCCGGGTCAATACGTGATGCCTTTTTTATTTGCCAGCACAGTGTGCCTAAAGAGATACAACTTACTACGAGCAATGCTATCAGAAAGACATTCATGCTTAACGGAGCTTTTATCACAAGGGCTTTAGTATACTGATAAATCAAGTAGCAGGACAATGGAATAGATACTGCAAAAGCGCTTCCCAATACAACCAAATATTTACATCCAAGCAGCAAGTACAAGTCTTTCACCAATGCACCGTTTACTTTACGAATTGCAATCTCCCGATAGCGCTGACGAATATCAAATAATGAAATACCGAATAATCCGAGACAGATTATTATAATTCCAATACATGCAAAAATAGCATATACCATGGCTATTCGCCGGTCGTTTTTATAGAGTGCCGCCACATCATCATCCAATAGTGAATATTTAAAGTCTTCCGTACCATATACTTTTTTCTGAATATCTTTCAGATAATTGATGACTACCTGAGTTTTCCCCGGATAACAAGCAATCTGATAGTAATCTCCCTTCAACCGTTTATTTACGATAAATACCATAGGGCGAGCACCCAATCCTACATGTCTATCATAATAATCTTCTATTACGGCACCAATAGGCTGTGCCTGTAAATCGGGTTTTATCTTTCTCATCTGCTCATTAATTATAGTAGCCCCCTTGCAACTTGTGTAGCCTAAAGCGGCCAATGCGGCACGGTTGACAACTATAATTTCACCTCCTTGTTCTTTATCTGCTTCCGATAAATCTCCTTCAATAAAAGGAATCTCAAAGAGTTTAAAGAAACTGTCGGTAACATAACTCTGATTCAACGTAACCAGTTCTCCTTTTGCATTTCGAAATCCTGCAGAATAATCAAACCCAAGAATAGAATAAAAACCGGTTGTCCAGCTTTGGATATCCGGACAATTATCTATCAGTTGATCTATCGCTAAAACTCTTTCTTTACGTTGGTTTACAGTTTCAGATGTATACGAAGAATAATCGTTCGATTCATATATCATATTTGCCTGAATTATATCTTTTGTACGGAATCCCGGATCTGTCTGCAACATCAAATTGAATTGCTTATTAAAATAGATGGAAAGTAAGACCAATAAAAAGGTAACAACATATTGTACAAAAAGGAATATCATACGAAAACGAATAGAACGTTTATCGGTACCTAATGCCTTGAGAGCAACAGCCGGTAAAGAGCGCTGGCATTTTATATGTGAATACAGGCTTACAGTCAAAGACAGGAATATCAGGATAGATATCGACAATATCCAGTCGAATTTAGTATAGACTATCCGGCTATCCAACAAGTGGGATACAAAAACAGATGTTATTTCAACAATAAACCATGCAAACACAATAGAAACGGCTATCAGTAGAACGTTTTCTGTGAAAATTTGCGTAAACAGTGTATTGCCACTGGCACCGAATACTTTTCGAAGATTGTAAGTCCTCCCTCGTTTCACCATTAATACAGAATAAAGATTAATAAAGTTGATAATCCCGGCAAACAGTATCAATAAACAAATTCCTCCAAGAATGAATAGATGAGAACGATTCCCACTAACAAGCATACTAGGCCCTGTTTGGTAAAGTAATGCTTGCTCCCAATACATTTGACTGATAGGAATAAGAGAGAATGTGTATTTACGAACATCTCCGAAACGAGAATCTTGATTTATAAACCGGGGATAACTCCCTATTTGATTGGCTTGTTCCACTGCCTTCTCAGAAGTAAACTGAATAAACTCCAAAGGCATCCGTCCCCAGTCTGTCGAAAATGCATGAGAAAGTACTATATCGAAATTGAATGTTTGTTTATTTACCGGCTTTTTCAATATACCTGTCACCTTGATATCTTTACCGTTAGAAAAACGTAACACCTTACCTAGCGGATTTTCTTTACCAAAAAGTTTTTTGGCGAAATCTTCCATTAACAATGCTGATTCCGGAGCTTCCAAAGAAATCTCTCCCTGCAATACTTGATAAGGAAAAAGTCTGAAATAAGCATTGTCAGCTATTAAGGCATGTACAGAAAAACGATTTGTCTGATAATCTACATAATCATTCTCAAGCAATATTACACTTGAACGTGTCAGTATAACATTGTCATCTATATAAGTACTATCACGCTTTCCTATTTCTGCCTTACTCAACACCCGGTTTCCATCAAACGACACTTGAACTCCATATACCTGATTACGGTCTATACAATGCATATCTACTGTTGTTTCACGATAAATATAACGGGACAAGATAATACAACAGGCTAGACTAAGTGTCAGTCCGAGTAAATTGATAGTCGTATATGATTTCGCACGTAATAAAAAGCGTACTGCATATTTCAGTGTTTTCATACTATCTGTTTAAAGTTGTCTGTTTATCTTAATATTAATTCCTCAGCATCGCCAAAGGTATCATATCCCGTCGTAATAACCCAATCTCCCGGCCGTAAACCTTCTGTAATTTCGTATTGTTGCGGATTTTGGCGACCGACAGACAAAGGTACACGAACAGCTTTTGTTTTTGAAGCATTCACCTTATAAATCCATTGTCCTCCCGTAGCCTGATAGAAATTGCCGCGTGGGATAATAAGCGTCTGCTCCGGTTGCCCTAGTTCTATCTGTACACGGAAACTCTTGCCCACTCTTACGTTATCAGGCATATCATCTGTGAAAACAAGATCGACATCAAACATACGGTCTTTTACTTCAGGGACAACTTTCGTTATTCTTAACGGATATTTCTTCCCTTGATAATTAATGGTAGCAGGCAATCCGGGAGTAATCCGGTCAATATAATATTCACTGAGCGAAGTATGGATTTTATATTGGTCAAGTACCTTTATCTCAGCAATACTTTCGCCGGAAGACACTTGCTGCCCGGGAGTAACCTTCACAAAGCTAAGCTGTCCTTTTATCGGAGCCGTTACCACTAAATTATTCAAACGTTCATGAACGCGTTCATATTTTTTCCGTTCTCTTTCTCGGTCGTTGCGGATAAGTTCTTTACGAATCATTGTCACAGCAGAATCGTGCCGCAAGCTCTCCTGTTGCAAAGCTGCATTTTTTTGTTTATAATTATACTCATCTTCAGCTACTTGCAACTGGGCCTTACTCTTTACTCCCATTTGATATTCCTCACGGTCAAGAGCAATGCTTTTTTTCAGACGCTCAAGCTCATAATTATTCGTCAAGGCCTGCTGTTTCAAATTCAGGCTCTTTTGCTCCATTTCAATCTCCTGCTCCTGGTAGGTAATCATTTGTTTTTCCCATTCATCACGCTGATCTTCAATGTTACGAAGTAGGTCCGGATTAGAAAGAATAAGAATAGTATCACCTTGCTGAAGTAAACTGCCTTCTTCACCTACTATGCTTTCTACACTTCCTGCTTCGCGGGTATTGACTTTAATTGTCAATATAGGTTGAATTAGTCCTTCTACATCTACATATTCCATAAAGTCAGCATCTTTCACTTCCGCTATCTGAATATTCTCGGCATCAACACGCAGCTTCCTGGGACCTAATGAAAGGACGATTACATAAATCAGAAAGGAGATAAACAAAAGTCCTCCTGTCAGATAGTATCTATAACGAATGTACCACGGTTTCTTTTCTAATTTTATATCCATGAGGTTATATAGTTTTTATATTTATATCAATTATAAAAAATCATTCTATCCTATTCAATGAGGAGATTATAATCCTCCGTCAGCAACTTGTTACTCTCAAAATCATAAAGTGTCATGCTACGGAGTGTGTAATACAAACTCCAATAGTTGTATAAAGCCGATACATAATTACGGCGTGCACTATCTTTTTCTGAAATGGAAGCGTTCAAATCAAGAATGGTAGATTTTCCCAATATATAAAGTTTACGGGCAACTTCATTCCTCCGTTGGGCGGTTTCATCTGTACGGGCAGCGATACGGACACGTTGCGTTTGCAGATTAAACTGCTTCACCAGTTTACGGACATTCAGTTCAAAATCCGTCCTGTTTTGTTCCACCTGCGTATAAACCAGGTCACGGTTAGAACGGGCTACCCGTACCTGTCCCTTTCCCCGTCCCCAATCTAAAATTGGTAGGGAGATACTTAAACTTACATATTGTTGATCTAAAAGGTTTCGATAAGCCTCTGGTAATTTATCCGCTGTCTGTGTCAGTCCGAAACGAAGATAAATGTCTGCTTTCAAACCTGCATTGGCACGGGCTCTCGCAACCGCACTTTCACTTTCCAGCTTGCGCCGTTTCATCGTTTGTATATCCGGGCTATTCTCATACGCCAATGCTAGCGCCTCATTCAGATTAATACTGAAATCCGGTATACGGGAACTGACACGTACACGAATCTCCCTCTCTTCCTGAATGCCCAGATATGAACGGAGTTCCTGCATACAGTTATCCATTTCAATACGGGCGTTCATACGATTTGTTTCTTCTGTAAGACGGTTAAGCTCCAGTTGCAGCATTTCATTCTCCGTTATTGTCCCGATATTGTAACGTCCTTGTGCATAGCGATATAACGTGTCGGCATTCGCATAATTAAAGGATGCTATGTCATAATTACTTTGGGCAGTGGCTAGAGCAAAAAATTTATTAATCGCATTGGCAGATACAAGTTCTAATGTCTCTACATAGCTTTTCTTTGCCTCCTGATAGCGTACCGGTTCTATTCGTTTATCCCATTTCAAACTATTGTAGCCGAAAAGCGATTGCCGGTATCCTATCATGATAGGTGAAGTCTGCCACGAATATTTATGTTCGCTGAACAAATCCATACGTTGTGCGGACGTTTCAAGAAACAAGGAACCTCCTGTCCAAGGTATGTTTTGTGAAAGATTCAAAGTCAGATCAGTATTCAACAAATTCTGCTCAACAAACTTAACGGAACCGTCCCCCATTGTTATCTTATTAATGGCACGATTCAGATTAGGATCGGATGTCAAGTTCAAAGTCGGTAAATAGTTGGCACGATAATATTTATAATTCCAATAAGCCGAACGGAAGCTATGACGTGCCGTCTGCGCATCGGGAGACTCTAGACGAGCAATCTTCACAACTTGTTCCAATGACAGTTCTGTTGTCTGATCTTGAGCAGCCAATAATTCCGTCGCCAGGATTCCAATACTTATGCAGATTATTTTCAGATTCATTCTTAGTTTTATTTGTTATTTATAATTCAAAACCTGTGCCATTTATATAAATATTTGTATATCAATGAAATATACTTGTTTTTCTTTTTAAAATAGCGTGCAAATACGCACGAAAATAGTGCGTAATCGCACATACAACACATGATTATTATCCATATCTTTGCCGGTGCAGTAAAGGAAAAAGATTATATTCTAATTAGCTAAAAGAATGGAAGAAGTAAACAAACTGGGAAAGATACTTATAGTAGATGATAACGAAGATGTCCTCTTCGCTCTAAACCTGCTGTTGGAACCTTACACAGAAAAAATAAAGGTAGCCACCACTCCCGACCGAATCGAACATTTCATGACCACTTTTCAACCTGATCTTATTTTATTAGATATGAATTTTAGCCGTGACGCTATTAGTGGTCAGGAAGGATTCGAAAGCTTGAAGCAAATATTGAAAATCGATCCGCAAGCGATTGTCATCTTTATGACTGCCTATGCAGATACTGATAAAGCAGTACGGGCTATCAAAGCCGGTGCAACAGACTTTATCCCCAAACCGTGGGAAAAGGAAAAACTACTGGCCACTCTTACTTCCGGAATGCGATTACGTCACTCTCAACGGGAAGTAAACATTTTGAAGGAGCAGGTAGAATTACTTAGCGGTCAGAATTCTTCGGAAGGAGATATTATAGGAGAATCTCCTGCCATGCAGGAAGTTTTCACCACAATAAATAAATTAAGCAGCACAGATGCCAATATCCTTATTTTAGGAGAAAATGGAACAGGAAAAGACGTAATCGCCCGTCTTCTCTATCGCTGCTCTCCTCGATACGGCAAACCTTTTGTCACTATTGACTTGGGAAGTATTCCCGAACAACTTTTTGAAAGCGAACTGTTCGGATTTGAGAAAGGAGCTTTCACCGACGCAAAAAAATCAAAAGCCGGACGAATGGAAGTTGCCACTAACGGAACTCTGTTTCTGGATGAAATCGGTAACCTTTCACTTCCTATGCAATCGAAGTTATTGACAGCTATTGAAAAGCGACAAATCAACCGTTTAGGCAGTACGCAGGCTGTTCCTATTGACGTCCGCCTGATTTGTGCCACAAACGCGGACATCCGTCAACTAGTGGACGAAGGAAACTTCCGCCAGGACTTGCTCTATCGTATCAACACCATTGAAATACATATTCCTCCACTCCGTGAACGTGGAAATGATATTATTCTACTAGCTGAATATTTTCTACAACGGTATGCACGTAAATATAAAAAAGATATGCGTGGCCTGACTCGGGAAGCCAAAAACAAACTGTTAAAGTATGCCTGGCCCGGAAATGTACGCGAATTGCAGCATACAATAGAGCGCGCTGTTATATTAGGAGACGGCTCTTTATTAAAACCGGAAAATTTTCTTTTCCATGCCAGTCCTAAACAGAGGAAGGAAGAAGAAATGATACTGAATCTGGAACAACTGGAGCGTCAAACTATTGAGAAAGCAATGAAACTCAGCGAAGGGAATATCTCCCGTGCTGCCGAGTATCTGGGCATAACCCGTTTTGCCCTATATCGTAAACTTGAAAAACTAGGCCTATGAAACGATTTGCAATCAGAGTGATTTTACACATCTTATTTATAATGCTGCTTTCTATCGGAAGTTGCCTGTTGTTTCAAAAACAGTTATGGTTCAGTACCGTTATCTGCATCATACTATTAATAACCTTTGGTATACACCTATACCGTATGCAATTCAAGCAAATAATTTTATTGAGACGGCTGACAGACGGACTTCGATACAATGACATGATGCAAACTTTCCACCCGCCTTTTAAAAATAAAATAATGAATGAGTGGGCAAAAGAACTTTCAGGGAGCCTAAAAGATTTTCGGGGAAGATTATTAGCAGAGGAAATCAAACATCAATATTACGAAAACTTATTAAATAAGGTAGATACAGCCGTACTTGTTACCGACAAAGCCGGACATATAGAATGGATGAACCAAGCTGCTGTCACGCATTTAGGACAGATCTCACAATTACCGGAAGCACTCCTGAGAGCTTCTGCAATTAATGATATTCCTATTATTCGTATTGAACAAAACAGCACTGTTTTGGAAATGGCTATTTCTTGTACGAAATTTGTAACACAAGGAAAAGAGCAACAAATAATCAGCCTGAAAAACATCCATTCCGTACTGGAACGAAATGAAATGGAAGCCTGGCAAAAGCTGATACGTGTATTGACGCATGAAATAATGAATTCTATCACACCGATTATCTCTCTTTCAGAAACACTGAGCGAAAGGGGGATACCCAAACTGCTTGGAGAAAAAGAATATTCCATTATGTTACAAGCCATGCAGACTATTCATAGAAGAAGCAAAGGATTATTGGAGTTCGTTGAAAATTATCGTCGCTTGACACGAATCCCTACTCCTGTCTGCACCAAAGTTTCTATCACGGAACTGTGTATGGATTTAAAGAAATTATTCCCGGAAGAATATATCCATTTTGAAATCCCTTCATCAGACCTAACCTTATATATAGATCGGGCTCAAATAGAGCAAGTTCTCATCAATTTATTGAAAAATGCCCGTGAAGCCTGTGGTAGGCAATCTGATAAGGATATTCGGGTAGAAGTAATAATTTCGCCTGCTGGCAATAAGCTTCTGACAGTATCTGACAATGGGGAAGGTATTTTGCCCGATGTTCTTGATAAGATATTTGTACCTTTTTTTACTACCAAAACATCCGGTTCCGGTATCGGACTTAGTTTATGTAAGCAAATTATGACTTTACATGAAGGGAGTATTAATGTAAAATCAGAATCAGGTAAAGGAAGTAAGTTTATTCTCACTTTTCCTAAATAATTGCAGTCTTTTTGTGTATCTTGTGGATAATATGAAAAACTCATGAAAGAGAGGTCTTCACCTTCTATCCCCGATAAATAAAAGAAAGTATCTGTTTCTGATTCATAACCCATAGCTTTAGATATCGTAAAGCTATGCTTTATCTCTCCTAAAGCACCGCTTTATATTATAGATGATGAACAAATAGAAATATATATCTATAAACAAGTTCAAAGATAATTCAAAGAATTGCCTTCTTTATCTGTCACAAACAAAGTAGAATCAACTTATCATTTGTATAAAACCAAAAAAGCTGAAACATAGTATGCATCAGCTTTTTATTTCTAAATTTCTTGACTTAATATTTTCGTCGGGGTAGCGGGATTCGAACCCACGACCCCCTGCTCCCAAAGCAGGTGCGCTA
>OGQF01001219.1_pt1 | contig 18725 bp, 10 predicted proteins | sample 1553141 | NCBI WGS metagenome assembly OGQF01 (sample SAMEA2580005, study PRJEB22360) | human gut metagenome | biome: human gut; feature: human-associated habitat; material: faeces | place: Denmark | collected 2008/2010
GGCGGAGCGCCATCCGACAGCCGGTACGGTTGCCGTTGGTGCCCGCATGCCGCTTGTTGCTTATAATGTCAATCTGGGTACGGCCGATTTGAATATTGCCAGCGACATTGCCCGTAAGATCCGTTTTATCGGCGGCGGTCTTCGTTATTGTAAAGCAATGGGAGTCGAACTGAAAGAACGGGGTATCGTGCAGGTCTCGATTAATATGACCGACTATACTCGTACGGCCTTGTACCGCGCTTTTGAACTGGTGAAGATAGAGCCTCGCCGTTATGGTGTTGCGGTTGTAGGTAGTGAGATTATCGGATTGGTTCCGATGGAAGCATTGATTGATACAGCTTCTTTCTATTTGGGGTTGGAAAACTTTTCCATGAACCAGGTGTTAGAAGCTAGAATAATGGAATAAAACATGAAAGGAGATAAATTACTGATAAGGAACGCATCGCAAGTTGTAACCTGTTCCGGTTTTGAAGCAAAAAGAGGGACGGCAATGTCTGATCTCCATATTATAGAAGATGGAGCAGTGGTTGTTTCCGAAGGTGTTATAACGCATGTCGGTCCGACAAAAGAAATAGTACGTCAGGTAGATCCGGACGAATACCTGGAAATCGATGCCAGTGGAAGGGCATTGCTTCCCGGGTTTGTGGATAGTCATACCCATTTTATTTTCGGTGGTTATCGTGAAGAAGAGTTTTCCTGGCGGTTGAAAGGCGACAGCTATATGTCGATCATGGAGCGTGGCGGCGGTATAGTCAATACGGTCAATGCCACCCGTGAACGTGATTTCGAGCAACTGTGGAGTATCGGTTATGAACGGCTCGACGAAATGTTGGACATGGGCGTAACGACGGTGGAAGGGAAGAGTGGATATGGTCTTGATTTCGAAACCGAACTGATGCAGTTGCGTGTAATGGCAGACCTCAACGAGGAACATCCGGTCGATGTCGTGTCTACTTATTTGGGAGCTCATGCCGTTCCCCCTGAATATACTCATCAGACGGATGATTACATTACTTATATGATCGAACAGGTCCTGCCGGAACTTCGTCTGGAGAGAACGGTTACTTTCTGTGATGTTTTTTGTGAACAGGGAGTATTCTCGGTAAAACAGAGCGAACGTTTGTTACGTGCCGCCCGAAGCCAGCGGTTTAAGTTGAAGATGCATGCCGATGAGATCGTATCTATTGGAGGTACGGAACTGGCGGCCCGTCTGAAGGTTGTCAGTGCCGATCATTTGCTGCACGCTTCGGATGAAGGCATCCAACGGTTGGCACGCAGCGGGGTGATTGCCACCTTGCTTCCGCTCACGGCCTTTTCGTTGAACGAACCTTATGCCCGTGGTCGTGAGATGATTGACGCCGGTTGTGCAGTTGCGCTGGCTACCGATTATAATCCCGGCAGTTGTTTTTCCTGTTCTATCCCGATGCTTTTCGCTTTGGCGTGTATCCAGATGAAACTGACTCCGGAAGAAGCGGTTACCGCTTTGACGATTAACGGAGCTGCGGCTTTGGGGCGTGCCAATAAGATCGGCAGCATAGATGTTGGAAAGAAGGCCGACCTGATCCTGCTGAAATATCCGTCCTATAAATTCCTTCCTTATAATGTGGGAATGAATATCGTGGATACGGTGATTAAGGACGGAATCATTTATATGATTTGAGAAACAGTTTATTCATTGTTTAATACCTTAAATATAAATACCATGCTTGTAGACTTGACAATTAAAGAATTTCTGGCGGAAACAGCCAGTAACGCACCGGTTCCGGGCGGCGGAAGTATTTCAGCCTTAAACGGTGCTATCGCTACTGCATTGACGGAGATGGTCGCCAACCTGACCATCGGGAAAAAGAAGTATGCCGATGTGGAAGGGCAGATGAAAACGATAGCTACGGAAGCGGCCCTGATCCGTGAGCGCCTGATCCGCGACATCGACCGTGACAGTGAAGCCTACGATCGTGTGTTTGCCGCCTTTAAACTTCCTAAAGAAACGGAAGAGCAAATCGCCGAACGTGCCCGGGCCATTGAAGATGCCACGAAAGAGGCGGCTATTGTTCCTATGCAGGTTGCCGAAGAGATCGCGTCTGTGATGGAAACCGTCATTTATGTGGCACATAAAGGAAACCGGAATGCTGTTACCGATGCTTGTGTTGCCATGATGACTGCCCGTACCTGTGTCCTGGGAGCCCTGCTGAACGTACGTATCAACCTGGCTTCCATCAAAGACGAAGCTTTTGTGAAGCAGATGAAAGTGAAAGCCGACCATATGGAATCGGAAGCGATCCGTATTGAAACGAAGTTACTGGATTGGGTTAAAACAATAGTATAACATGAGCAATGTCTATTATGTAGGTTCCGAACCGCTGACATTCGACAGCATTGAGTTGATCCTGACTCAGAACATGAAGCTCGAGTTAAGCCAGGAAGTGCGCGAACGCATCCAGCGTTGCCGCGATTACCTGGACCGGAAAATCGAACAACAGGATGGTCCGCTTTATGGCATTACAACCGGCTTCGGCTCGTTATGCAATAAAAATATCTCGCCCGACGAACTGAGTACCTTACAGGAAAACCTGGTGAAAAGCCATGCCTGTAGTGTCGGTGACGAGGTGAGTCCCGTCATTGTCCGGTTGATGATGCTGCTGAAAGCACATGCTTTGTCTTTGGGCCATAGCGGTGTACAGGTTATTACCGTACAACGTATCCTCGATTTCTTCAATAATGATGTTCTGCCGATCGTTTATGACCGGGGCTCCCTGGGAGCTTCCGGCGATCTGGCTCCGTTGGCGAATCTCTTCCTGCCGCTGATCGGAGTGGGAGATGTTTATTATAAAGGAAAGAAGCGCGAAGCGATCAGCGTATTGGATGAGTTTGCCTGGAAGCCCGTACGCCTGAAAAGTAAAGAGGGACTGGCTTTACTGAATGGAACACAGTTTATGAGTGCAAATGGCGTTTTTGCCCTGATGCGTGCTTTTCGTCTTTCCCAAAAGGCGGATACGATAGCGGCCTTGTCTTTGGAAGCCTTCGACGGTCGTATCGATCCTTTTATGGATTGTATCCAGCAGATGCGTCCTCATCCGGGACAGATTGAAACGGGAGCAGCTTTCCGCCGGTTGTTGGAGGGAAGCGAACTGATCAACCGGAAAAAGGAGCATGTGCAGGACCCTTATTCCTTCCGTTGTATCCCGCAGGTTCACGGAGCGACAAAGGATGCGATCAATTATGTTTCCGGCGTATTGCTTACGGAGATTAATTCGGTGACGGATAATCCGACCATCTTCCCGGAAGAAGACAAGATCATCTCGGGTGGTAATTTCCATGGTCAGCCATTGGCCATTTCTTTCGACTTTCTGGCCATCGCTTTGGCTGAATTAGGAAATATATCCGAACGCCGTGTCGCCCAATTGATCATGGGACTTCGCGGTTTACCGGAATTTCTTGTAGCCAATCCCGGACTAAACTCTGGTTTTATGATCCCGCAATATGCTGCTGCAAGCATGGTCAGCCAGAATAAGATGTATTGTTATGCCGCCAGCAGCGATTCGATCGTATCCAGCAATGGTCAGGAAGATCATGTCAGCATGGGAGCCAATGCTGCAACCAAACTATTCAAGGTAATGGATAATCTCGATCATATCCTGGCGATTGAATTAATGAATGCGGCACAAGGAATGGAGTTCCGCCGTCCGGCCAGGACTTCACCTGTCCTTGAAAAATTCCTGAGAGACTTCCGGAAGGAGGTCCCTTTCATAGAGGATGATATTGTAATGTACACGGAGATCCATCGTACGGTGGCTTTCCTTCGGAGGTATCCGTTGTAGTTACGCTGATCGTAGATAGTTCAGCTATATGTTTTGAGAGACCTTTGTTTCTGAATTATCCGTGTGGATATGGCCTGATTGTAGAGCCGAAGCTTTTGAATATAAAGCTTCGGCTCTAATTTTTTATGAGAATTTAACTGACTAAAAAAAACGATCGTTTTTTTTAGTCACCGCGAAGGTACTCACATTTTTTTATTTATAGATGTTTATAAAAAGAAAAAACGACTGATTCATTGCATTTTATACTTAGAAATACGCTCATAAATCAGGTGTCTTCTTTTACTCAAAAACAGCTAAAATCGTGACTAGAAAAAACGATCGTTTTTTCTAGTCATTCAATATTTTCATATAAAGAAAATCCACTGTTACAGAGGTTTGTATTTATATTTTTGGCTTTGATTGTGTAATAGAATTCTAAGTAGACGCTTTCTGATGGATATAAGCATACGGCAATTAAGAAATAGTAATGAGCAAATGTTTAAAAGTATTGTAGAATCTTATTGGCCCCGTTTACATAAGTTCGCCCAGATTTATGTATTGGATAGAGAGGTGGCCAAAGAGATTGTGCAGGATACTTTCCTTGTTTTGTGGAAACAACGGGAAAAATTGGACAAAGAGACCTGTCTAATAACTTATTTAATGGTGATATGCCGGAATAAATGTTTTAATTATTTGAAAGGTTTACAATTGGAGCAGGTCGAGATTAATGATTTAAATGAGTTTGCTATTTATCAAAGAAGTAATGTTTACGTTTTGGAAAATGATTCGTTGGAAATACTGATGACAAAAGAGTTGGCATCGGCTATAGAAGCTTCATTATCGAAATTATCTGCACGTACAAGAGATATTTTTATGATGAGCCGTTATGACGGTTTCAAAAACAAAGAGATAGCCGAAAGTCAGTGTATAACGGTTAAAGCTGTCGAGTTTCATATCAACAAGGCCCTGAGTCATTTGAGAGATGATCTGTCCAAAGAATATCTCATTCCTATTATTTTTTTGATTTTGTATATAGGATTGAAAAAATAATTGTATTGTTTGTATGTCTGATTATCAAAGTTTTATGGTGTTGCTATGAAAAAACTTACCAAAAAGTGAAAAAAATCTCCATTTTCTACTAGGGTAAAATTAAAAAAAGTTGTTCCTCCTCTGTCTGGTATCAAAAGATAGATTATGAACAACGATTTAGTTATACGATTTATAGAAAGACAGTGCACAATAGAAGAAGCGCGTGAAGTTCTGCGCTGGATTGAGGCAACTGAAGAGAACAAGGCTGTTTTCTGTCAAATGCAGGCTGTACATGCTTCTATTGGAATTGATCATTCAGACCGTACAGAAAAAGTAAGCCCGGAAGATGTCCGGAAGATAATGAAAGAAATAAGCCGCAAACGGTATCGGCTATTACCTTATGCCGCTGCGGTTGTTTGTGCTGTTGTGGCTGTCCTGTTATTTATTATCTCCCCTTTGAATGAAAGAAATCTTAGTGAATATGAAAAAGTCCTGGCCGGAATTGAAGATAAAAAAGAGATTACTCTGACTGTCAACAATGATAAGGAGATAGAATTGTCTGATACTTCGATTGTTGTTACGTATGATAAAAAAGGACAAATCCTGATTAATGATACAGTGGCTGTTCCCGGGGAGAAGGAGAATCTTGATCATTTGAATATGATCCGTGTTCCTTACGGGAAGCGTTCCACTTTGATTCTGGCTGATGGTTCCAAAGTGTATCTCAATTCTGGTTCGTCATTAGTCTATCCGGCTGTGTTTGCCAAAGATAAACGTGAAGTTTACCTGGATGGTGAGGCCTATTTTGAAGTATCGAAAGAAGCACGGCGGAAATTTGTTGTGCAAACGGCTTATAAAGCAGTGGAAGTATTGGGGACGAAGTTTAATGTATCGGTCGATAAAAGGCAAAGCCTGTTTGAAGCGGTATTGGTGACTGGTAAAATCGGTTTGGAAAGTAATACCGGCAAAATAGAACTTATCCCGAACCAATATTATGGTTATGATCCGGATTCCGGACAGGATGAGCTGAAAACAGTAGATACCAGGGATTACATTTCCTGGATTGAAGGGAGACTCCGATTTAATCGTGAGCCTTTGGATAAAGTAATCCATCGGTTAGAGAAATCTTATAATATAAAAATAGAAATTCTTGATTCTAAATACCTCAAATATCAAATATCGGGTAATCTGGATTTGAAAAGTACGCCGGAAGAGACAATGAATGTTCTGATGAGGATTCTTATTCCGGGTTATAATTCTCAAAAACAAAAGTTATACCAAATAAAAGAGAAATGATTATGAAAGCCTATGTAATTAAAAAATTATTGTTTAACAAAAAGAATCTATCATTATGAGAAAGAAGACAAGCACTAGTAAAGCTGGTCCATGCGGACGAGCATCCTGGAGAAGGTTCCTGGTTGTAGGTTTGTGTAGTTGTGTTTCATTGACAATGTATGCCAATGTATTAAAGTCACAGGTAAGTTTATCCTTCAATAATACTACATTGAAGGATGCTCTGGAACAACTTCAGGAACAAGCGGGAGTGAGTATTATTTATTCGAACAATGTGTTGAATGATGAGGCGGTTGTAAATCTTAATTCCAAAAAAATTTCATTGGAAGATGCTTTACATATTTTGCTTCTTAATCAGAATTGCTCGTATAAAGTGGAAAATGGGCAGGTTATATTGTACCCTGTGGAGAAAGTACAACCGGCAGTCACTGTAGTCGCTCAAGAAGGTTTTAAGGTAAAAGGTAGTGTTTCTGATGTTACAGGTCCTTTGGCTGGTGTAAATATTATGGTAAAAGGAACTATGACAGGTGTTATATCTGACATGGATGGTAATTTTGAAATTACTGCCCCTTATTCAGGAGCTAGTTTGATTTTTTCTTATATCGGTTATCAACCTCAGGAGGTACAGATAAATGGACGAAATACTCTAAAAATTACACTGGTGGAAGATACTAAAGCTTTGGAAGAAGTTGTTGTCATAGGTTATACTACTCAGAAAAAAGCAACAATTACTGGGTCTATATCGACCATAACTACCAAAGATTTAAAGCAAAGCCCGACCGCAAACCTGAATAATGCCCTGGCGGGTAGAATGCCTGGTTTGATGGCTAATCAGTTTGGTGGTGGTGAACCAGGTGTGGATGGAGCAGAGATACGTATCCGTGGTATGGGTACATATGGAGACAAATCTCCGATTGTCATTGTAGATGGTGTTGAACGCGACATGAGTTATCTGGCTCCTGAAGAAATCGAGACTTTTACAATTTTGAAGGATGCTTCTGCAACTGCTCCTTATGGTGTTCGTGGTGCTAACGGTGTTATCATTGTTACGACTAAACGTGGTAAAGCTTCTGAAAAGCCTAGTGTGAATTTTAAGGCATCGGTAGGGACAAATGCTCCGGTTAAATTTCCTACTTATTTAGGATCTGCGGATTATGCAACCTTATATAATGAAGCTATGATAAATAGTAATCCCGGAACAGATCCTTCAAAACTTGAGTTGTTTACGCAGGATGCTATTAACAATTACAGAATGGCTAAAGGAGATAATTCTGACGGTTTAGGCTATAACTGGGACTATTTTGATTATGCGTTTAAACCGGGAATTCAACAGGATTATAGTTTGTCTATCCGAGGAGGTTCTGAGCGTGCGCGTTATTATGTGATGGCTAATTATTATTCTCAGGATGGAAACTATGAGCATACAGATTTGACGGAACACGATACTCAGGCTAGGTTTAAGCGTTATAACTTCCGTGCAAATGTCGATGTCGATATTACAAAAGATTTTTATGTGCGGGTAGATTTAGGCGCTCGTATTACGGATCGTCATGCTCCGGGAACAACAGCATCTACAGTTGTTAGTTTATGTAATACGTTGCCTCCTTATTTGCCGATAACAGTACCTGAAAATGATAATCCTGACAATGAAGATTATGTATTGAATAATCCATACGGCATGTTGTATGGGGATTATAGGCATCGTAAAAATATTTTAGGAGAGTTATCAAGAACCGGATATCTGATTGAGAAGAAAACTTATCTGAACGGATCATTTGCAATCGGACATAAACTTGATTTTATAACAAAAGGATTGAAAATTGAAGGAGTTTTCTCTTATGATGCCTCTGAAGGTAACTGGGTCAATCGGAAACTAGGTGTCAATAAAGATGGTTATATGGAGTTTACTAAATATGCTACATTCCAGCCAGCAGAAGGTAGTTACGGTTCATTTTATATGAATAATCCGAATTATACGGGTAAATATATATTAGGAAATCCTTGGTATGACAAAGATGAGACAATAGAGAATACATTTAGCCATAATGCAGCTGAAAGTAAGACCTATTATCAGTTAAAACTAGATTACGCACGTACATTTAATGATCATGATATTACGGCTATGGTTTTGTTAAATCGTTCAAACCGGAGTTATGATAACCGTGTTGCTTATCGTTATCAGGGGCTGACAGCAAGAGCGACATACGCTTTTCAGAATAAATATTTGGCAGAGTTCAATATTGGATATAACGGTTCTGAAAACTTTGCACCGGGTAAACGATACGGAACATTTCCTGCCGGATCTATCGGATGGGTTATTTCCCGGGAAAAATTTATGAAGGGAACTGATAAATGGTTGAGCAATCTTAAATTGAGAGCTTCTTATGGTTTAGTTGGTAGTGATAAAATTTCTGATAATAATGATGACCGTTTTGCTTATTTGCAATTTTTTCAGGGAGGAGACGGTTATTCGTATGGTGTGAATGAATTCGGAAATGGATACAACGGGTTGAAAGAGGGGAATTTTGCGAATCCGAATTTAACTTGGGAAAAAGCACGTAAGTTGAATATTGGTATTGACGCTTCTTTCTTTAATGAACGTCTGACTTTCTCAGCTGATTATTTTTATGAACATCGTTTTGATATTATAACTAACTTAAGTAATTCCGGAAAATTGGGATATCCAGGAATAGTCGGAAAGGATGCACCATTTGTTAACTCAGGTATTGTGGATAATAGAGGTATAGACTTTGAGATCGGCTGGAATGGTAGTATAGGAGATGATTTCCGTTATTATATCAAGCCAAATTTCACATTTGCACGAAATAAGATCAAATTCATGAATGAAGTATCGTATGATAATGACTGGCGTGCAAATACCGGAAAACGTATTGATGAATATTTTGTTTATGAAGTAGACCATTTCGTGTATGACCAGGCGGAAGCTGATCGTTTGAACTCTATGAATAACGGGGAAGGTTTCCAACCTTGGGGAACGTTATATCCAGGTGATGTAGTTTATAAAGATTTGAATGGAGACGGAAAAATAGATGACGAACATGACCGTCGTGCGATGGGAAATCCTCGTACACCGGAAATTCAATTTGGTATTCCTCTTGGTCTCCAGTATAAAGGTTTTGACTTGAGTCTGTTATTTCAGGGAGCTGCCAACTCAAGCATTTTGTTGAACGGTGCAGGTGTATGGGATTTCCCACAGTATGATAATGACCAGATTGGTAAGGTAAAACCGATGCACATGAACCGGTGGACTGAAGAAAGCAAAGATTTTGCAACTTATCCTCGTTTGACAATTGGAAAGAATGACAATAATAAGAATGAGAACAGTAGCTTATTCTTATATAATGCTTCTTATTTGCGTTTGAAGAATGTTGAGATTGGATATACTTTACCCAAAAGTGCTATTCGCTTTGCCGGGTTGCAGAATGTTCGTTTTTATGTACAAGGCATGAACCTGCTTACTTTTGACGGGTTGGATCATGTGGATGTTGATCCTGAAACAAATAATGGAAACGGTGCTTGGTATCCTATCCAGCGCATATTCAATTTTGGTGTTGATATTACTTATTAATTTAATAACAAACGACAATGAAGAAATTATATATATTAGCCGGCTTGGTTGTAGGATTATTATGTGTGACATCCTGTGATGATTATTTAGACCGTACTCCGGATGACAAAACGACAGAACAGCAAGTTTTCACACGTTATGATAAAGTCGAGTCATTGGTTACCGACTTATATGCACATGCAAAATATGCACAGCATCCATTGATTTACTTTAATCATTTCGGTTTGTCGAGTATTTCGGATGAATGTAGTGCAAGTAGCCATGAAGGGGCAATTCCACATCAATTTCATACAGGTAATTATGGTCCTTCTCAAGGAATGCCCTCTGGCAGTAGCGCAGGACAATACTGGGATGATTTGTATTCTACTATTCGCTCTTCTAATATAATATTGGAAGGTATTGCAAAATACAATACACCGGATAATCCGCAGGATGGACGAACGGGAGATTTAAAAAGGCGTATTGGTGAAGTTTATTTTTTGAGAGGTTATTTGCATTTACTTTTGATCCGTTCTTATGGTGAAGCTGTTTATGTCAATCGTGTAATAAATCCGGGGGATGATATGACTTTTGAGAAAGAATCGTTCCATTCGATGGTTGAAAAAATCTGTGCAGATGCTGATTCGGCTTATAATCGTGTTGATAGCTGGAATGGAGGACAATACTTCGGTCGTGTCGATAAAGGAGCATGTTTGGGCTTGAAAGCTATGGCTCGTTGGCTTGCAGCTACACCTCTTTGGAATGGTGGCAATTTACCGAATGATAATCGTATCTTCAAGTCCGAATACGGTTATGACCAGAAACGTTGGGAATTGGCAAGAGATGCAGCTAAGGCTGTATTGGAATGCACAAAAGAGGACGGCTCTTTACGTTATAAATTATACGAAACCTATACAAAGGATGACTTCAGAGATGTTGATGGTAAAACTGATACGAATAATAAAAAAGTCCAGCAACGTTTGTGGCAGATGATGTATGATATGAATGCTATCCAGGATGAATGGGTTTGGTTCGTAACAAGAGATAAAGATACGGGCTGGTCCGGCGACGTATTGCCTCCGTCACAAGGAGGTCATGCCCGTCAACGACCTTTGCAGGAACAGGTTGATGAATATGAATATATTGCTCCGGATGGATATGGTTATCCTATCTATTGCAATCATGCAGAAAAAGATGGATACGATGATGGCAATCCTTATGAGGGCATTCAACGTGATCCTCGTTTGTATCGTGATATTCGTTATCATGGTTCCTGGTATGGAGGTAACCAGTTGAATACAGCTGAAGGTAATGATGCGGTCGGGGGGAGTTATTTGGATCAGGCTTCTCATACGGGGTATTATTTGAGAAAGTTCTATAAAGATGGTTGGGATCGTGGTCATGGTGGCCATACTATTAACGGACCGGCTATTTGGCGCTTACCGGAATTCATTTATATCTATTGTGAGGCCGTTAATAATCTGACAGGTCCTAATGATGAAATTTATAATTTGATTAACAAGGTTCGTGACCGTTCTTTTATGGCGCCAATGCCACCGGCTGCAAAATCGGATAAAGAATTGATGGAAGAATATATTCAACGTGAACGTCGCGTAGAGTTATTTTATGAAAATAATCGTTATTGGGTTGCCCGTCTTTATCTCCAACCTGGAGATTATAACACGACCTCCAATGTAAAAGCTTCGGAATGGCCATATCCGAAAGATCAGCGTCAGTCTCATGGGATGAAACCGGTAGAAGATCCTAATGGAAAAATAGAGGTTAATGGAAAAAAATATCGTATGGAGCGTTTTGTTGTAGAAGATAACCGTGTGTTTAGTGCTCCCAAATCGTATTTATGGCCGATTTTACAGGAAGAACTGAAGCGTTGTCCTTCCCTGGTACAGAACCCCGGCTGGTAAGATAAGCCGGAACTCCTTTGTGTTTTTAATTTGATGAAAAGCCTGCTGTTTCAATTGAGCGGCAGGCTTTTTTTATCAATAGATCCGTTGAAGTTAAATAATTCATTATACATTTGTAAACTTAATTTTTTAGACAAATGAAATTATCAGTAGCAATCCTTTCGCTCGCAATCCTATCGGGCGGGAATGCCTCGTTTGCCCAAACCGACAAACAAGACAAAAAGGCGAAGGCCTATATGGTAGCCGACGCTCATCTGGATACCCAATGGAACTGGGATATCCAGACAACGATCAAAGAGTATGTTTGGAATACGCTCAGTCAGAATCTGTTTCTGCTGAAACGCTATCCCGACTATGTATTCAATTTCGAAGGTGGTGTGAAATATGCCTGGATGAAGGAATATTATCCGGCGCAGTATGAAGAAATGAAAGAGTATATCAGGAACGGCCGCTGGCATATCTCCGGCAGTAGCTGGGATGCAACGGATGTGCTGGTGCCTTCTACCGAGTCGTTTATCCGCAACATTCTGCTCGGACAAGAGTATTACCGGAAAGAGTTCGGAGTGGAGAGCACGGATATCTTCCTGCCAGATTGTTTTGGTTTTGGCTGGACATTGCCGACGATCGCTGCCCATTGCGGTCTGATCGGCTTCTCCTCCCAGAAACTAGACTGGCGTAACCATCCCTTTTACGGAAAAAGCAAACATCCTTTCATGATCGGTTTGTGGAAGGGAGTGGACGGTGCTTCCATCATGCTGGCTCATGGTTATGATTATGGCAGAAGATGGAAAGATGAAGATCTGTCCGAAAGTAACTATTTGCTGGAACTCAGCAAACGTAATCCCTTCAATATCGTCTATCGTTATTATGGAACAGGAGATACGGGCGGTTCACCAAATCTCGCCTCTGTCCGTTCTGTTGAAAAAGGTATTAAAGGCGATGGCCCGGTGGAAGTGATCAGCGCCACCAGCGACCAAATGTTCAAGGACTTTATGCCTTATGACAAACATCCTGAACTGCCGGTTTTTGACGGCGAATTGTTGATGGACGTGCACGGTACGGGTTGCTATACCTCGGAAGCTGCCATGAAATTGTATAACCGTCAGAACGAAGTACTGGCAAATGCCGCCGAGAATGCTGCCGTTGCCGCAGATTGGTTGGGAACTGCCGCTTATCCGTTGAATACATTGACTGATGCCTGGAAACGCTTTATCGTTCACCAGTTTCATGACGACCTGACGGGTACAAGTATTCCCCGAGCCTATGAATTTTCATGGAACGACGAACTAATCTCTCTCAAACAGTTTGCCGGTGTACTGACTTCTTCTGTGAGTGCGGTTGCCGGTCAGTTGGATACCCGTGTAAAAGGTATTCCGGTTATACTTTACAATGCCCATTCTTTTCCGGTAACCGACCTGGCGGAAGTTGTGCTGGATATGCCGAAGTCACCGAAAGGATTTACCGTTTATGACGATAAAGGAAAGAAAGTTGCGGCCCAGATGCTTTCTTATGAAAATGGGAAAGCCCGCTTGCTGATCGCAGCTTCCGTTCCGGCAAGTGGTTATGCCGTTTATGATGTTCGTGAAGGAGGTTCGGTAACCCGTATGGTTTCAGTTGAAGCGAACGCATTGGAAAACTCCATGTATAAGATCCGTCTGGACGGAAAAGGAGATATCGTCTCTCTTCTCGATAAAAAGAACAATAAAGAACTGGTGAAGGAAGGTAAAGCGATCCGTCTGGCTCTTTTTACAGAAAACAAATCGTATAACTGGCCTGCCTGGGAGATTATGAAAGAGACGATAGACAAAGAACCAGTCTCTATTACCGAAGATGTAAAGATCTCTCAGATCGAGAACGGAGAGTTGAGGAAATCCCTTTGTATAGAGAAACGTCATGGACAGTCCGTATTCAAACAATATATCCGTTTGTATGAAGGTAGCCGTGCCGACCGTATTGATTTCTACAATGAAATAGACTGGCAGTCGACCAATGCTCTGCTGAAAGCTGAGTTCCCGTTGAGTGTCTCAAATCCCGAAGCAACCTATGACTTGGGTATCGGAAGTGTTAAAAGAGGAAATAATACGCAAACAGCCTATGAAGTATATGCACAGTATTGGGCAGACTTGACGGATGCAAACGGTTCCTATGGTGTATCTGTCCTGAATGACAGTAAGTACGGTTGGGATAAACCGAATGATCATACAATCCGGTTGACTTTGCTTCATACGCCGGAAACCAAAGGCGGTTATGCTTATCAGGATCGTCAGGACTTCGGTTATCATACATTTACTTATAGTCTGTTGCCTCATTCGGGAGGATTCGGGAAAGCACAAACAGGTGTCTGTGCCGATAAGTTGAACCAACCGATCATGGCATTTGCCGCCAACAAACATGCCGGTCGTCTGGGTAAATCTTTCTCTTTTGTCAATTCGGATAACACAAGTGTCGTTATCAAGACATTAAAGAAAGCCCAGGTATCCGACGAATTGGTGGTTCGTGTCTATGAAACCGGTGGAGTAAAGGAACAGACTGCCGAAATTTCTTTTGCCGATGCCATTGTCAGTGCAAGCGAAGCGGACGGAACGGAGAAGACGATTGGTAAAGCTAGTTTCACTGGTAATAAGTTACAGGTATCTGTTAAACCCAATTCGGTGAAGACGTTCAAGGTTAAGCTCAAACCATCGGATGTTTCGGTCGACAAACTGCAATATGCGAGTCTGCCTTTGAATTATAACAAGAAATGTGTCAGTTGGAATGAATTCCGTCGTGAAGCCGATTTTGCTTCCGGTTACTCTTATGCCGCAGAATTACTTCCTGATTCGATCGTTGTCAGCTCCATTCCTTTCAGGTTGGGTGAAAAAGAGGCTGTAAACGGTTTGACTTGTAAAGGAGACACGATAGAACTACCGGCAGGTGACAGCTATAACCGTATTTACTTCCTGGCTGCATCGAGGGAAGGTGATAGCGAAGGAACTTTCAGACTGGGAAAAACGGAACATGCGATAACAGTTCCCGAATATACCGGCTTTATCGGTCAATGGGGACATCTGGGGCATACGGAAGGTTTCCTGAAAGAGGCAGAAATTGCTTATGTCGGAACTCACCGCCATGCTCCGGAAGGAGACGAAGCATACGAATATACCTATATGTTTAAATTTGGTATGGATATTCCCAAAGGGGCGACCCAACTGGTTTTACCGGATAATAAAGATATCGTGCTATTTGCGGCAACAGTGGTGAAAGAAGAGAATCCGCAGGTTAGTCCTGCCTCCGGGTTATTCCGTACGGCATTGAAACCTCAGCAGGGCGATAAGGCAAATGCTCCGAAAGTCAATCTGATGAAAGGGGCGAAAGTGATTGCCTGTTCCGGTTTCGTCAATGAGGAAGAATCTCCCGAATGCATGATCGACGGTGATACGCAGACGAAATGGTGTGATATTACCGGGGTGCCTAATTATGCAGACTTCGATCTGGGTGAAACAAAGAATGTCAGCGGTTGGAAGCTGGTGAATGCCGGACAGGAAAGCCATTCTTATGTGACCCGTACTTGTTTCCTCCAGGGAAAGAACAGTTTGTCGGAAGAATGGAAAACATTAGGACGCCTGGATGACAACCGTAAGAATGAGGTAACCGGTTTGCTTACAAAACCGGAATCAGTCCGTTATATCCGTTTGTTGATCGCCCAGCCGTCGCAGGATACAGGTAGTCGTGACGCCCGTATTTATGAGTTGGAGGTTTATTGACGGATTGTCTGACAAAACATAATTAATTTATTAAACTAGAGCGTCTGAATCGGATTTTATTCTGATTCAGACGCTTTTTTTGCTCTCCGAAAAAGTATGTACACTTCTCCTTTCAGGTTTCATTCGCATGGCAGCCTTGAAAAATAAAGAACTGAAATGAAGGGTTGTATGTTTAGGCTTTTAAAATGCCGATGGCTGGTTATTCGTTCGTCTACCAATAGTTATCCATTTATCTACGGATAGTAGTCCGCTGGTAAAGCATAGGTGTTTCGAAATGTTAAGTCAGGACTTTTGATAACGAAACATATATGTTTTGAAGACAAAAGTCCTATGTTTTGCCAGTCGTTATTTTACCTTGAATTTTCGTATACATTTTTTCACAGTTTCATCCCTTCAGCCGGATACTTTGAAAAACACTCCATTCGTAGCTGACTGAAAGCTGAAAGCAATAGCATGCAATAACATAGAGAGGTGGAGCCAACTAACAAACGGATTCATGCTATATTCAATTTAACTCAGAAAACAGTTGTATTTGATTTCAAATACTTAAGTATTTAGTTACAAATACAATTGTATTTGAATCCGGAAATAATAGTGTTTTTTCTACTATCCTTTGCTCTGATATGGGCGTGCTTATATTTTATTCATGTAATACTCATTTTTTCGTTTTTTCAGCTAGGGTAAATTGAGAAAAAGTTGTTCTTCTTCAGATTCATATAATTAAAAAATCTGTTATGAAAAGAAGAATAGCCTTTTGTCTTTTACTGTTAGTCTGTGTACTTGTTTATTTTAAAGTTCTTCAAGCCGATTTCCTTTATTATTGGGATGATCAGGTTATCGTAATGAATCAGTATACTGTCGGAGGTTGGAGTTGGAATAATCTGTGGCATATTTGTACTGATTTCCATGCAGGACAGTATGCTCCTGTCATGGAGATGAATTTCCTCACGTTATATACTTTCTTCGGTTATAATCCTTTTTGGTTTCATTTGGCGAATCTGTGTTGGCATTTAGGGGGTGTTTGTCTGACCGGACTGTTTATTGTAGAGTTATTAAAAACACATGGCTGTTTTTCAAATAAAGAGATTCATCTGATTGCCTTTTTGACTGCGTTTATTTTTTCTATTCATCCGTTTAATGTAGAGTCTGTAGCATGGGTCAGTGCTGTGAAGATTTTGATATATAGTTTTTTCTATTTATTGGCTGCCATTTGCTATCTACGGTATATTAAAACGATGAAGGAAAAGGATTATCTGCTGACTCTTTTTTTATTTGCCGTTTCGTTTCTGGCGAAGGAGCAGGCTGTTACACTTCCTTTGTTATTGATACTCATAGACTGGTTTTGCCATCGGAATTTGAAAGAAAAGGCATTATGGGTTGAGAAACTCCCATTTTTCATATTGTCTTTGTTTTTTGGAATAATTACGATCCTCTCTCAGGCTGGGGGAGGAGATGCTCCTGTTTTTCCATTCGGACAACGTATTGTTTTGGCCTGTTATACACTCTTTGAATATTTAACAAAGTCGTTATTCCCCATCGGGTTAAATTATTTATATCCGTTTCCGATTCTTCCCGAAGAGAGTTTACCTGTAAGGTTTTGGATTTATCCATTGTTGGTGATCTGTATAATTTCCTGGTTATGGGTTAATAGGAAAAATAAGTTATTACTTTTTGGTGCATGTTTCTTTGTCATTCACCTATTGGTTGCTTTAAATATTATTTCCACATCCAGACAAGCCATAGTGGCAGACCGGTATTCTTACATGAGTAATATTGGAATAATCTTTTTAGTTGTGGTCATGCTCGTCCGGTTAAAAAGTAAATGGGGGAATACGTATAAATGGAAGGGGGTACTTGTCGCTTTCTTGATGTATAGTTTCTATTTGGGAGGATATACATATATCTACTCAACACGCTGGGAAAATACAGAGACTGTTAAGCTGCATATCAATGAGTTGTTGAAAGAGAGAGAAACAGAAGAGAAAAATCAGGCTCAGTCAGAATCGGTTGAGTCGAATTATTAATATAAATATTTTACATTATGAAAAAGAAAAACATTATTTCTTTAGCTGGTGTGGTAGCTCTGTTAATGGGGCTGGGTTTGAATCTTGAATACGCACTGGATGATTATGGATTAAAGAGTAACTCATTGAATTTGTTTGTGTTGGCGCAAGCTAGTAATTCGGGAGGTGGGGTAACTAATGGAGAACAGGCATCTGTTACTGCGCATTGTAAAAAGACTACAACTACAACTTCAGGAGGGTCTTCCTCTGTGAGTGGTGGTGTCTCTGCAGGAGGTTTAGGTGTTTCCGGTGGTATATCAGGTACAACTGGTAATACTAGCGGAAATACAATGACCGAAACAACGGAGAAAGAGTTTGATGCTGAGTTATTATATTGTAAGCCTCCTAGAAACTCAGTGGAAACTTGTGTGAATTTCGATCCTTGTAAGTAATGTATATTATATCGGATAAGAAATTTGCTAGCTGATTGTTAGTACTCATTATCTTATCCGATATAATTTAAATATCCATTTTTTATATTTATAATACAAATTAGTCATGCAAATAAATATATTATTGTCTTTATTAGTTTTAGTTATACTTCTTTTGTCTTGCAAAGAAAGTACTAGAAATTTTTCAAGAAAAACAGAAGGAGTTTCTCTGTTAACGAATATTGAAAAGGCGATAGAGGTGAATATTGATTTAAATAATGATTGCTTACCATTCGATAGTTTAATGACTAAAGTCAGCTATGTGAAGTTGGAAACTACAGGTGATAATCTTATAGGAGAGATTTCTCAACTTTTGTTTGTTGATGATAAAATCATAGTAGTGGATGTCTGGAAATCTAAAATAATTACGGTTTATGATATGAAAGGTCATTATCTATATAAAATAGGATCACAGGGACAAGGTCCTCAAGAATATGCCTTTTTTACCCATGTTTCGTTAACTCCAGATAAAAAAATGCTTGTTATAACAGACATGGGTAGTACTAGCTTAAAATATTATAGTATAGATGGTCAGTTTATTAAATCGATAAAATGCCCATATTGGTTTACTACGAGTGAATTTGTAACAGATAATTTGATTGCAGGTTTTACCGATGGAGGTAATGTTATATCGGACGAAAATGAGGATTATAACCCACTTTTGGTAGTTACAGACTTATTGGGAAATATTTCTTCATCGGCTTTTCAGAGTTATTATAGGAAGGAATATACGAGTACAATTTTCGAACCGATTCGAAAATTCGAGGATCGTGTACTGTACAATAATCCAAATACAGATTCTATTTATCTATTGACCTCCAATAGTATTGAGTTAGCTTATCATCTGAATATAAAAGGAGCTAAACCAATGATAATAAA
>OGQF01001252.1_pt1 | contig 18371 bp, 17 predicted proteins | sample 1553141 | NCBI WGS metagenome assembly OGQF01 (sample SAMEA2580005, study PRJEB22360) | human gut metagenome | biome: human gut; feature: human-associated habitat; material: faeces | place: Denmark | collected 2008/2010
TATCGGCTCCTAATGCTGCCATTTGTTTGGCTTTATCTAAAAAGTAGGCGTTGGTAAATACAGGTTTCGGATTCTTTTTACCTTTTAGTTTATCCATAAGACTCAGCTTTGGATATTTCGGGTCAATGGTATAACAAACGGCACAATCAGCCATTCCGCCATATTTTTTTACATATTTGATAGTCGATTTTACGTTGTTGACATCATTCAATGCGTCAAAAATACGCATGATTCCCAAGCCTGATTCGATGGAGTTGCGGCAAAAACCTTCGATGATTTCATCTGTATAAGGTGCATATCCAAATAGGTTACGTCCTCTGGATAAGGCAGTAAGCTTGGAAACATTGCCAACGGAGGCTTTGATTTTTTCTAAACGGTCCCAAGGATTTTCATTTAGGTAACGCATCACAGAATCGGGCACTGCACCACCCCAAACTTCCATTGCATAGAAGTTTGCATCTTTATAAAATGGTAATACTCTGTCTACTTGTTTTTGAGTCATACGGGTCGCGAAAGATGATTGCTGTCCGTCTCTCAGGGTGAGATCTCTGATTAATAGTTTCTGTGCCATAGTTTAGTAATTTTGTGTTTTTACTTTTCACAAACATAGAAAACAAAAATGACAACTACTAATAAATTGGGGAGAAATTATGGAAAAAAATCACTATTTATTTCAACCACTTTGTGTATTTCTTCTAAATAGGAATCTAAAATTAAGATTTAGGACTTTTTCTTTTATTTATAACGTTTGTTTCGCTATGTTTGTCTCCCAAATGTAAAAAATTGATTGATAACATAATGGAAAGAATTGCAGTATTCCCCGGATCTTTTGATCCTTTTACAGTCGGTCACGAAGAGATTGTGCGCCGGGCATTGAAATTGTTTGATAAAATCATTATTGCTGTCGGCATTAATCCCGGGAAAAGGGAATTCCTTTCTACAGAAAGCCGAATTAAGTTGATACAAAAGGCTTTCGAGGATACTGACCGGGTGAGTGTGGAGCCTTATTCCGGTTTGACGGTTGATTTTTGTCAACAGGTAAATTCACATATAATTATCAGGGGATTGCGTACGGCTGCTGATTTTGAGTATGAGCGGGCTATTGGACAGGCTAATAGGGCGATGGATGGTGATATCGAAACGGTGTTTATTTTGACATCTACTGTACATACTTTTGTGAGCTCTACGATTGTACGCAATATTTATATGAATGGAGGAGATGTCACAAAGTTTTTGCCGGAACGTTTGACCACAGAAGATCTTCGCCATTGTGAGGAGTTGTAGTAATTCAGGTCGATATGCGGAAAAATAGATTATTAATTGGAATCGGAGTCGTATTGCTATTATTGGCGGTGGTTTATAGCTGTTTGCCTTTTTATATGCGACAAGCTTTGATATATTGGTTCCCAGATATTTCGGATACATATATTTTTGCCTCCAATAGAGTGGAAAAAGCTGATTCCTGTTGGGATTTCCCGGCATCTACGCATTTTAATACCTATGAAATGACAAAAGAGGAGAGTGATTTCATGGATGAGATGCAGACGGTTTCTTTTTTGGTAATCCAGAGTGATAGTATATTATATGAGGAGTATCGGGACGGATGGACACCGGAGACTTTATCGAATATTTTTTCAGCAACGAAAAGTATTGTAGGCTTGTTGGTGGGTATTGCGCATCAAGAAGGATATATTGAGAGTTTAGACGATAAGGTGGGTAAATATCTGCCCGAGTTTAATGAAGGAGACAAGTCTAAAATAACGGTGAGAAATCTGCTTACAATGAGTTCCGGTCTGAATTGGGATGAGGCATATACAGCTCTGATTTCCAAAACGACAGAAGCTTATTACGGAAATAATATACGTGATTTGGTGATGAATCTTGAGCCAGTAGAAGAGCCGGGTGTGCGCTATTCTTATAAAAGTGGTGATACGCAGCTGCTCTCTTTTGTATTGGAGGCGGCAATTCCGGTTACAATCAGTGAATATGCGGAGGAGAAATTATGGAAACCTATTCAGACCGGTAATGATGCTTTGTGGAATCTCGACCGGGAGGGTGGAGATGAGAAGACTTATTGCTGTTTTAATACAACGGCTCGTGATTTGGCTCATTTGGGGCGTTTGGTTTTGCATCATGGCAATTGGAACGGCAGGCAAGTGATTGCAGAGGAGTATGTGCAGGAAGCCATTTCTCCGGCATCTTATTTAGAGAACGAATTCGGTGACGGACCATTGGATTATTACGGCTTTCAGATTTGGGTAGTTCATTATAAAGGTCTCACTTTCCCTGCATTCCGAGGGTTGGGAGGGCAATATCTTTTTATGATTCCGCAGAAGAATGCTATTGTGGTTCGTTTGGGACATAAGCGTAGCGATGTGTACGACCGGGAAAAGACGATGGATCTCGATCAGTATTTGGATATTGCTTTTAAAATATTGCAATAGAAATCACAGGGATTTACCTAGAGTAGACTTTCCCTGTGATGTTACGTAAATTATATCTTGATTCCATTGCTTCGCCGTATGCTCCGCAAGAGTGTATGACGATGATATCTCCGCGGCGTGTGGCATTGAGGGAGAGGTCTTTCCCGAAGCAATCTGCGGATTCACATACGGGTCCCACGACATCATATTTTTCTTCTGTAAGGTGAGAACTGATGTTTTCTATTTTGTGAAATGCCTGGTAAAGTGCTGGTCGGAGCAGATTGTTCATACCTGCATCCAGAATAATGAATTTGCGGTTTTTACCTTCCTTGACATATAGTACTTTGGATATTAGGCTGCCGCATTGGGCAATGATGGACCGTCCTAATTCAAAATGTATCTCTTGATGAGGCATGGGTTCAAAAAATTGTGCGAAAGTATTGAAATAGGCCTCAAAATCTGCTATGTTGTTTTTTTCGGGATTGTCATAATCAATGCCAAGCCCGCCGCCGAAATTGATGTACGGCAGGAGTAGACCATGTTCTTTCATTTGTTGCTGTATCTCATTGGCGCGGAGACACAGTCCTCTGAAGACTGTCATGTCGGTAATTTGTGAACCGATGTGGTAATGTAACCCTATCAGCCGGATGTTGGGCATTTGTAAAACGGCTGTCATAACACGCTTGAGGTCGTATAAGTAAATTCCGAATTTGTTTTCCTCAATACCGGTAGTGATATAGTGATGGGTATGGGCTTCTACATTGGGATTGATTCGTAGCGCAATTTGTGCTGTTTTTTTCATCCGGCCTGCTATTTCGTTAATTACCTCTATTTCAGGCAGAGATTCGCAGTTGAAGCAGAAAATATCGCTTTGGAGTGCCAATTCTATTTCATGGTCACTCTTGCCAACGCCGGCATAGACGATGGAGTTGGCTTTGAACCCGCATTCCAGGGCACGACTGATTTCGTTGCCGCTAACGCAATCGGCTCCCAAACCTTTATTACTGATATATCTGATTAACACTGGATTGGCATTTGCTTTGATGGCATAGTGGATGTGGTATCCATGTTTGGATGCAGCCTTTAATGCAGCATCCAGGGTGTTTTCTAACAGCGTGATATCATAATAATAGTAGGGGGTTGGCATACCCTCTGGTAATTGTATTTGCTCCATGGTCGTCTCTTTTTGTGTTACTGTAATAATTTCCGGCTCAGGTCAATCATTGCTTTTTTCTTGTCTTCTTCTTTTACGAGTACGGATATGTTGTGTTCGCTGCCGCCATAAGATATCATCCGTAATGGAACTTCAGCCAAGGCGGTCAGTACTTGCGCTCCGAGTCCGCTTTTCCCTGCTGAACAGTCCCCGACAATGCAGATGATAGCCATGTTGCGGTCGACTTCAATGGTACCGTATTTTTCCAGGTCTTTCAGAATGTTGTCGAGTTGTTCGGTGCAGTCGATGGTTAAGGAAATAGCCACTTCTGAAGTTGCAATCATGTCTATGGGTGTTTTCCAGGCTTCGAACACTTCAAACACTTTGCGGATGAAGCCATATGCCAATAGCATGTTGGTCGATTTTATTTTAATAGCAGTGATGCCGCTTTTGGCGGCAACGGCTTTGATGTTGCCTTTTGTGTTTTCGGCTGTTATCAATGTGCCTTCGTCTTGAGGATTCAGCGTGTTTTTTAGACGTACCGGGATATTCTCTTTTTTTGCTGGTTGTACACTGGAAGGATGCAGGATTTTGGCCCCAAAATAGGCTAGTTCGGCAGCTTCGTCGAATGAAAGTTGCCGAATGGCTTTCGTATTATCAACAATGCGCGGGTCGTTGTTGTGAAATCCGTCAATGTCTGTCCATATCTGTATTTCGTCTGCGTGAATGGCAGCTCCGATTAATGCGGCGGAGTAGTCGCTACCGCCTCGTTTCAGGTTGTCGATTTCACCGTATGCATTGCGGCAGATAAAACCTTGGGTGATGATGAGGTTTTCGATTCCCGGTTGTGCGAGTTCACGTTGCAGGTTTTGGCGTATATAGAAGTAGTCCGGTTCGCAGTCTTTGTCAATACGCATGTATTCCAAGGCTGAAAGCAGCGTATTGGGTATGTTACATTCTTCTAGGTAATAGTGTAGCAATGTTGTTGACATGATTTCACCTTGTGCCAATACGGCTTTTTCCTGTAGCGGATAGAAATCCTTGTTTACAAACGAACGCAAGTAAGTAAAGATGGTTTGTATGAATTCTTTACTTTTGTGGATGTATTTTTCTGTAGAAAAAAGTTCGGTGATGACAATATAGTAGTTGACTTCCAGATTTTGGATAATCTCCAGGGCTTTCTTTTTTTCGTTGCAATAGAGACAATCGGCAATCTCTACCAGAGTATTGGTGGTACCGGACATGGCCGATAATACAACTATTTTGGGTTTGTTGTCAGTAATCAGTTTAGCAACTCCCTGAATTCTTTCTGCACTGCCGACGGAGGTACCGCCGAATTTTAAAACTTTCATGCTTTATCTATCTTTATATTTGTCTTTCGTAGTGCAAAAGTGCTATATAGGATTGGATAAAGCAAGAAAGTGTTATATTCTTAACAACGTGATTATTTTTTGTAGAAACAAGCAGCTACCCATTGTTTCTCTTCATGATAGCTTTTGTATTCAAGTCCCAGATATTCAGCTTTTTCTCGGATCATAGGAAGATCGTGTTCATAAAATCCGCTCATAATCAATAATCCTTCTGGTTGAAGTCGGGCATTGTAATGTTCCATGTCATTCAGCAGAATGTTACGATTGATATTGGCAAGGATTATATCGAATGGTTTTTCTGCAGCCAGCAGCGAAGCATCGCCAATTTTGATGGTAATATTGTTGATGTGGTTGTTTTGCAGATTCTCCATGGCATTGTTGTAGGCCCATTCGTCAATGTCGATACCGGTTACTTCGCAGGCGCCTACTTTAGATGCCATGATTGACAGGATACCGGTGCCGCATCCCATATCTAAAACGCGTTTGCCTTTGATATTGGATGCTTGTTCCAATATTGTTCGCAGCATCAAGGCCGTTGTGGCATGATGGCCGGTGCCGAAACTCATTTTGGGTTCGATGATGATTTCATATTCGATACCGGGAATCGGTTCGTGAAAACCGGCACGTACCTGAATCCGGTTGTCAACAACGATGGGGGTAAAGTTTTCTTCCCAAACTTTATTCCAGTCTTGATCTTCAATTTCCTGAACGGTCGTTTTGATGCTGTAAATCTCTGAAAAATATTGCAGTATTTCCAGATTCTGAATGGCTTCTGCATTATATGAAGCTTTGTCTGTGTAAGCGGTAAAACCATCGTCTGTGTATGAAAATCCGTCATATCCGATGTTGCTTAATTCTGCAATCAGGGCATCTGCAACAGGTTCTTCATACGGTTCTATCGTAAATTTGATTTCTGTGTATGTCATGGTTTTCTTTTATTGATTATTTGTATTGATATCTTTGATTTGCATGCGGATTCTCCACTCTTTGGGATAATAGTTGTTAAGACGGTTGCCCAGGTTTTTACACCAACCCAACCCGATTCCTTGATAGGATATGAGAATCCAATTGCCGGATAGTCCGGACGGAAGCGGTATATCTTCTTTTTTCAGAAATGTCAAGGCTGTCTGATAATCTGTTTCATAAATAGAACATGCCTGTCGGTTGAGGCCTTGCCATAGAGCTGAAGCCGGCAGAAGCTTTATTTTTTTATTGTTGATTTCTGCCAGTTCACAGCATTTGTATATGATTCGTAGTTCTCGTTCAAGTTGTTGGATGAATTCGGCATGTCCGGATGGAACAATACCCCATATATTCTCGTCCTGCCAAGCTGTATAGTCGTCCGGTTTTTGGATATAGGGTCGCAGTTCGGGCGGTAGCGGAGAGGGTTTGCTGTTTTTGGTCTTTTTATTTTTTTTGAATGTATATTCCTTGCCGTTTGTTTTGCGGACAGCTCCGATGAAAAAACCTTCGCCTATGGTTTTGTGTGGATAGAAATGGTATCCGTATACCTGAGAGTCTGCCGGTGTAATGCCGTCGAATGTGTGACGAATTTCGATACTTTCCGCTTCGTAAGTGGCGAGCAGCCATTCCAGTATCTTTTCGTTTTCTTGCCGGTTGTATGTGCAGGTGCTATAAATCAGAATACCGTTGGGGCTCAGACAGTCCCAGATGTCAGCCAGAATTCTCTGTTGGCGTTCGCTGCATAAGCGGACATTGTTTTCACTCCATTCTTCGATGGCTTCGGCATCTTTGCGGAACATCCCTTCTCCCGAGCAGGGGGCATCTACCAGGATAATGTCGAAAGCTCCTGCTAATTGTTTGAAATCAGCCGGATCGTTGTTGGTAACAACGATATTATCCTGTCCCCATTTGATGATATTTTCTTTTAAGATTGCCGCACGGGTCCGGATTACTTCATTGGAAACCAGTAGGCTACCCGGTGGTAACGTGGCTGCTGCCAGGGTGGATTTGCCTCCGGGTGCTGCACATAAGTCTAGCATTCTGACGGGCGAAGAGGAAAGCTCTTGCTCTAATACGTATTTTAAAAACATAGAAGAGGCTTCCTGTACGTAATAGGCTCCACCATGCAGGAGTGGGTCAAGTGTGAATAAGGGACGTTCGGATAAGTAATGTCCCTCCGGACACCATTCCACGAGTTTTGCACAGCGGGTGATGATTCCGGATTGTTCCATTGAGGATATTTTCCCCGGATTCAAGCGTATACTGGTGGGGGATGGGCTTTGCAAGGCTGTTATAAAAGCTGCTGCTTCATCCTTGAATTCTTTTTTTATTCTTTCTTCGAATGCGACAGGTAAAGTGCTCATGTTTTCGTTATCTTTGCAGTACAAAGATAGATATTTAGAGTTATTACTAAGAATAAAGTATGAAAATCAGTGAAAATTATAGCCTGAAGCCATATAATACTTTCAACATTGATGTCTGTTGCAAATATTTTGTTGAGGCGGATGATGAGAAGGAATTATTGGATTTTGTGGCAGCATATGAATGGAATCCTTTTGAGATATTGATATTGGGGGGAGGAAGTGATTTCCTGTTTACTGAGGATTTTGATGGTACGGTTTTTTATCCGGCGATGAAAGGAATGGTTGTGACAGAAGAAGATGATGAGTGGGTAAACGTCCGGGTCGGTGCAGGAGTTGTATGGGATGATTTTGTTGCTTGGGCTGTCGGACAGGGATATGGAGGCGTGGAGAATCTTTCGCTGATTCCGGGACATGTCGGTGCTGCTCCGGTACAGAATGTCGGAGCCTACGGCATGGAGGCTGGAGAGGTAATTGTATCGGTTGAAGCGATTGATTTGGAAAAGGCACAATGTGTGACGATTACTGCAGCAGAGTGTCGTTTTGCTTATCGTGACAGTATATTTAAACAGGAGTGGAAAAATCGTTTTATTATAACTTACGTGACTTTTCGTTTGGCTAAACATCCTCAATTCCGTTTGGATTATGGTAACGTAAAAGAGGAATTGGAAAAGATGGGTGGAGAGGTTTCTTTACAGACGATTCGGCAGGCGATTATTCACATCCGCCATGCGAAATTACCTGACGTAAATGACTTGCCTAATGCCGGTAGTTTTTTCAAAAATCCGATGGTTAGCCGTGCTTTTGCAGAAAAGTTGGCAGAACAATATCCCGGAATGCCGATTTATCCGGTGGATGAAGATTGTTACAAATTGGCTGCCGGTTGGCTGATTGAGCAGTGTGGTTGGAAAGGCAAGACATTGGGACGTGCCGGAGTCTATGAAAAGCAGGCTCTTGTGCTTGTCAATCATGGTGATGCAACCGGATTGGAAATTTCACATCTTGCTAATGAAATCAAGAAAAGCGTATTTGTGAAATTCGGTGTCATGATAGAACCGGAAGTCTATGTGTTATAGAAAGTTTTAAATAAATATATAAATGGTATGCAAGTAACGAAACATATTGAGAAGGTGAAAATCTTCACGCATTATACCAATTATAAAGGACGATTGTTTGTCAAGACGTTGTGTGATTTGTTTAATGATGTTGCAGAGGTCCAGACCAAATATTATGGTGTGGATGTTGACACGCTAAATGCGGCCGGAGCTACCTGGATGCTTCATCGTCTGCATATTCGTTTGAATAAAATGCCGAGTGAAAACGAGGAGGTGTTTATTGAGACTTGGCCTTCAGGTATTGAGCGTCTTTTTGCCACCCGCGATTACCGTATGGTGCGTGAGGATGGCGAAGAGTTGGTACGTGCCACTTCCGAATGGATGTATATCGATCTGAACCGCCGCCGTCCGTTGCGTCAGCCGGAAAAGGTGGTGGCTATCAGTACCGGGCATCAGATTCCTCATCTGGAAATCGAATCTATTCTGAATGAGAAGGAGTTTGCGATGGTTCCCCAAGGAGGACGCCATTTTGATGCTACCTTTGATAATATCGATTTTAACGGTCATGTGACGCAAGCATCCTATATGCGCTGGCTGACAAATTCTTTGCCGTTTGATTTTTTAAAGACATATGTGTTGACAGATGTTGAAGTGATTTATGCACACGAAATTATGCCGGATAGCAGCATCTACTCATCTTATCAGATTGTTGAGGAAAACGGCCAGATTGTTGTCTTTCACCAGGTGCAGGATGAGGCAGGAACGCTGACTCATTGTATTGCTAAATCTGTTTGGGAAAAGAAATAATCAGCCATGGGACATTCAGCTTGTATTTTGGATAATTTCTATATCCGTGAGGCAACTTTGGAAGATGCCGGTATTATTTGGCAGACGATATATGATAACCGTGATTATTTTATGACCTGGTTGCCTTTTGTGGAGCATTTACAGGATGTCTCTATGGAGGAAGAGTTTTTGCAATCAGTATTGTCAGAGCCTTATGAATCCCGGAATATAGTGTTTGTTATCGGTGAGGGGAATGAGTTAAGAGGATTAGTAGGGTTTGTAAAGACAGATTTGGCTAATCATCGTACAGAAATAGGGTATTGGTTGATTCCTGAAAGTCAGGGAAAAGGTGTGATGACAGAGTGTGTCCGGCATTTATGTCGTTGGGCTGTTGAGGAGCGTGGTATGAACCGTATTCAAATTACCTGTGCGGTCGGTAACCAACCGAGTAATGCCATCCCTTTGCGCTTGGGCTTTACGCTTGAAGGCGTTGAACGGGACGGACAATTACTTGCTTCCGGTCAGTATACGGATATAAATATATACAGTATTTTAAAACATGAGGTTGAAGACTGGTTTTAATCAGTACTTCAACCATTTATATAATTCTTTCCAAGTTACTTTCTTGCCATACATCAGGATTCCGACCCGGTAGATGCGTCCGGAAAGCCAGGTGAAGAATATAAATGATGCTACCAGTAAAGCCATCGAAGTTACAATTTCCCAAGCAGGTACTCCAAACGGGATTCTAACCAGCATGACAATCGGTGAGGTGAAAGGAATTAAAGAACTCCAGAATACAAGGGGGGATTCCGGACTTTTCATGGCGGTGAAGCCAATGTATAATCCCACAACCAGGATGATTGAGAGCGGTGTCAGGAATTGCTGGGAGTCTGTCTCGTTGTCAACTGCTGCTCCGATTGCTGCAAATAATGAAGCATACAGAAGGTATCCGCCTATGAAATAGAACAAGAATGCACTCAAAAAACTGATGATAAACATCGGGTCGATGGTCTGTGCCACTTTTTGAATGATTTGCAGTTGCTCCGGATTCAGTTGTGCGGCACCTGTCATGGCAGACATGTCTGTAACCATAGGGCCGGCTTGGCGCAAAGCATCTAAATCGATATTCGGCAAGAACATCGCCTGCATGGCAATGATCAATACGATGCCGAACACTACCCAAATCAGGAATTGAACCAATCCGACAGCTGCTACACCAATGATTTTACCCAACAGGAATTGGAATGGTTTTACAGAAGATACCAATACTTCGATGATGCGGTTTGTCTTTTCTTCGATGACTCCCTTCATTACCTGTGATGCATACATAAAGATAAAGAAATAGATTATCATGCCGGCAATCAGTCCGATTGCCGAGGCTATTTCTGAAGAACTCTCTTTTGCTTCGCCTGTCTCTGCCGAAACTTTTAGTGTGCGCACCAGAGTAGGTGTCTTTACTGCTGCCAGCTTCTGTTCCAAATCCGGAATGTTGGCTTCGGCAATGACAGCATTCCGTTTGATGCGTTCTATCTTTTCTTTCAATTGTGATGCGATTTCATTTTTTAATTCCATCGGCACTTGTGAGTAGGATAAGATAGGGATATCCGGGTTTTCAATAACATCTTCCGGCACTTCAATAAGTGCATAAAAGTTGTTGGCCTTTAGAAAATCCTGAACTGTGCTTTCGGTGATGTCTGTTGCAACATATTCAAAAGTGGTGTTGTTGATTTGCTGGAAAGGAGTTTCTATGTCAGAATGATTGACAACGGCAATCCTTCTTTCCTGTGTATCGTCCTTGAGAAGCATCCACATTAAAAAGGCATAAAAGCCAGCCATGAGGATAGGTACAATCAAGGTCAGTATCAGAAAACTTTTTTTTCTGACTCTTGTCGTAAATTCGCGTCCTATAATGATTAATGTCTTGTTCATATATTATTGCATCTCTTTTACCAGTTTGATAAAAATGTCATTCATACCCGGAATGATTTTCTGATAGGAAATAATATCCGTCTTGTCCAGCAGTCTTCGCAACAAGGTGTTGGTTGGACATACTTCCAGACGTTGCAGGATGATTTCATGTTGTCCGTCTTCAACCTTTTCCGACAGCACCTCGTATTCATCTCCGATAGCTTCCTGCGGATTGAATTCCGGCTGGTATTTGCAGATTAACTGATAAGTGTTGTTTGCGTATTTGTTTCTGATTTGGTTGATAGGACCTTCGATAATCTTTTTGGATTTATTAATCAGCGCAATGTGGCTACAGATTTCTTCTACTGAGGCCATGTTGTGTGTTGAAAAGATGATTGTCGTTCCTTTTTTACGTAATTCCAGTATTTCGCGCTTGAGCAATTCCACGTTAATAGGGTCAAAACCGCTGAATGGTTCGTCAAATATCAGCATTTCCGGCTCGTGCAGTACGGTTGTGATAAATTGAACTTTTTGGGCCATACCCTTGGAAAGTTCTTCAACCTTTCGATCCCACCATTCTTCAATGCCGAATTTCTCAAACCAGGCTTTCAGTTGTTGTACGGCATCGTGTTTGGATACGCCTTTCAAGCGTGCCAGATATACAGCCTGTTCACCAACCTTCATCTTTTTATACAATCCTCTCTCTTCCGGCAGGTATCCGATTCGATTCGTATCTGCCGGTTCCAGTTTGCGGCCTTTGAAAAACAACTCTCCGGAATCCGGTCCGGTGATTTGATTGATGATTCTGATAAGTGAAGTCTTGCCTGCTCCGTTAGGACCCAACAGTCCGTAGATGGCTCCTTCCGGTATGTCTATCGACACATCGTCCAAGGCCCGGTGGCTTGCATAATTTTTGATGATATGTTGGGCTACAAAAAAATTCATAAGGTAAAAATGTAAAAATGAGGTGGCTATTTCTAACCACCTCTTTTATCTGTTTTCAAACAGTTTATTTTTCTTCCATCTCAATCATCAATGCGCCTTTGGGCAGTTTATCGCCTTTCTGTACATTGATTTTCTTGATTTTTCCGTCAAAAGGAGCAGTCAGTTTGTTGTTCATTTTCATTGCCTGAAGTATCAGCAATGTATCGCCTTCATTCACTTCTTGTCCTTCTTTCACTTCAATTTCCATGATAGTGCCCGGAATGTGTGAAACCAACAGGTAGGGATTTGGCTCTTCCCATTTTTGCCTGTTTCTCCATTTGTCTGTCAGGCGTGTCTGATATTCTACGCCGTTCAGCATGAATTTTTCTAATTTCTCTGTCATTCTTTTACGGTTTACTAAATTTTAAAAGCTATAAAGTCAATAAAGTCTTCCGACTTTACAAACATGACAGACTGTTAGAACGGAGGGATACCGTGTTTCTTGGTCGGAGTCATCACGGTCTTGTTGCCTGACACCTCGATAGAGTGTTTCAACAACATGCGTGTTTCAGCCGGCTCAATGACAGAGTCGATATATCCTTTGGATGCTGCCACATACGGGTTTGCAAATTTTTCGCGGTATTCTGCCACTTTCTGTTTGCGCATTTCTTCCGGATTCTCAGCTTCTTTGATATCCTTGCGGAAGATGATGTTTGCTGCTCCTTCCGGTCCCATAACTGCGATTTCTGCAGTAGGCCATGCAAACATGAAGTCTGCTTTCAGGTGGCGTGAGTTCATGGCGATATAACCACCGCCGTAAGCTTTACGCAAGATAACGGTAATCTTAGGTACAGTAGCTTCGCTATATGCATACAATACTTTTGCTCCGTGGCGAATAACGCCCATGTGTTCCTGTTCAACACCCGGCAAATAACCCGGCATATCCTCGAAGGTAACCAATGGAATATTGAATGCGTCGCAGAAACGGATGAAACGACCTGCTTTGTCAGCTGAGTCGCAGTCCAATCCCCCTGCCAATACTAGCGGCTGGTTGGCTACGAAACCGATTGTCTCGCCATCGATACGTCCGAATCCGACAACGATGTTCGGTGCAAAGTATTCCTGTACTTCGAAGAAGTCTGAATCGTCGGCAACCGCTTTGATGATGTCGCGTACATCATAAGGCTGAGTCGGGTCGGCCGGCAGAATCTTTTCGATATTGTACTCTGCTTTCGGTGATTTTGCAGGGAATGCTTTTGCTTTGCGCTGATTGTTCCAAGGAATGAATGTCAACAATTTTTTGATTTGCTCAAAACATTCCTGTTCTGTAGAAGCAAAGAAATGAGCGTTACCGCTTACACATGCGTGTACTCGTGCTCCACCGAGTTCTTCAGTACTAACTTCTTCGCCCAATACGGTTTTTACAACTTCCGGACCGGTGATGAACATTTTTGAAATGTTGTCAACCACAAAGATAAAGTCAGTCAATGCCGGTGAGTAAACTGCACCTCCGGCACACGGACCCAGAATAACAGAAAGTTGCGGGATAACACCGGAAGCCTGAGTGTTACGGAAGAAAATTTCTCCATAACCGGCCAATGCGTCAACACCTTCCTGAATACGTGCACCGCCTGAGTCGTTGATACCGATCAGCGGCATGCGCATTTTGATGGCATGGTCCATGATTTTGGTGATCTTACGTGCGTGCATCAGTCCCAAAGAACCGCCAGCCACAGTAAAGTCCTGTGCATAAATAGCAACAGGTTCTCCGTATACAGTTCCGGTGCCGATAACAACGCCGTCTCCGTGGAGAACCTTTTTATCCATATCAAAATCTTTTGATTGATGTTCTACGAATATGTCATACTCGTGAAATGAACCTTTGTCTAGAATTCCTTCAATTCTCTCGCGTGCAGTGAGCTTACCCATTGCAGCTTGCTTTTTAATAGCGTCCTCGCCACCACCCTGAAGTACAATCTCTTTCCTCTTTCTTAAGTCAAGAATATTTCTTTTAAGTGACATAGTAATTTATTTGGTTAATATATCATGTAATTTCGGACATAGAAATTACATCCCATTCAAACTGCAAGATTAAGCAAAAAAAATGATTTATAAAATACTTGCTCTTGCATCTCGTGGGCTATGTCTTGGTAGAATAGGCTTTTTGAGAGATTGATTTAACTATTTATGTCAGTTTTTATGCAATTTAATAATATGATTAGTCGGCTTCTTGCTCTTTTTCCAAGGGGGAAATCGTCCCGGAATAAGAAATTTGTGCGCGATTGTTACTGTTCAGGCTGATAGAACAACCGTTTCCTCCAACGGCTTCAATCGTGAACTGGTATTGGTCGTTTTTCCCGACAACGGTGAAGGTGTAAAGAATGGATTTTTTCCTCTTTTTTTCGATGATTTTAATCTTTTCGTCTTTGATTTTGTTGTCGAATTCAATTCCGCCGCTTTCACCGTAAGGCAGACTGTAGGCACGACCGAAGAAAGGCAGGTGTCCTTTGGCAATCGTGTCGTTGATGCTCATTTCTCCTCGAGGGTTGAAGCGGGATACATCTTTCCCACTTGTCGGAAATACGCGGTTGATTTCGATTTGGAATTTTTTGCTTTCAATCAGTGTGCGTGTAGCCTGAAATGCTTCCTCAAGCTGACGGGCTTTCTCTTCTTTGGATAGTTTCTGTGCAATTGCCGGCGGTGCTAACGCAAGCAGCATCCATACTGTCAATACATACAAAATTTTCATGTCTTCTCGTTTTTAGTTGTTTACTAACAAAAGTACAAAAAATATGCCAATAAACCATTGGCAGGATGAAATATGCGTTGACTTGTATTTTCAAATGTATTGGCAGTGATTTTTGTGTTGAAGTATGCAATGTGATTGTCCGAATACGGAGACCGAAAGCCGTCCGGGTCGCTCCGAATGATGCCTTACAGACCTCTCACCGATGTCTCACTCCCCTTTTACGTTTTCCCGTTCTTCCTCCGAAGTTCCTCCGAAGCTCATCCGAACGCATAGCCAGAAGCAACGGAGAAGCAATGGAGGAGCTTCGGAAAAAGGTGGGAGGGAGGTGGGAGATTCAGATAGGTGGAATAGGTCTAAATAATGATGTGTTTGTAATTTTTAAGTGTTTTTTTTTTGACACTTTTGTGCGTTGTATATTTGCATTGAAAATTAATTGTAATATACAAAATAGTCATGCTTTTAAATCATTTTTTCAAAAAGATTGTCAGATTTGCTGTCGTATTCTTGTGTGTGGTGGGAGTGGCGGCTTGTCTGGACGATGAGAAATTGCCGTTTACGGCCCAGTTGCCGTATACAAGTATGGAATATCCGATAGAGCCGGGAGATACGGTGTTGGTGAAGGGGAATGGATTTGATGGGAATGAGTCTGTGCGAATCGAAGGAAATGTGTCTGACGGTTCCGGAATGGGGAGCGTTTCCATGGAATGGAATGCCGTGATTGTGGATGTGAGTGGTAGTGAATTGCGGTTTGTTGTGCCTGAGGAGGCAGAAAATCACTGTTATGTTTATTTGACCCATGTCGGTTATGAGATGGAGTTGGGCCGTCTGACGTTGGGGGTGAGTACCGGCGGTGACGGTGGTGTTCCGGGTGGTGGAAGCATCGGCCAGTATCAGGGGCGTGTTGTGAGTGATATCGGAACAGACCATGGAACGTACCATTTTGAATATGTTGAAGACCGGTTGCGTCATGTGATTTTCAATGGGCAGGAAGGATCGGAAGAGTTTATTTTCGACAATTTTTCTTCAAGGGAATTTATTGTAGTGTCCAATAGGCGGCCCGATGTTGTGTTGCGTTGTCGTCTGGACTCTAAGGGTTTGTTGGAGGAAATTCTTCAGTCAACGGGTGGTTCGGAAGTGGAAGTGCCATATCTGTATTGCTTACGGGATGAAAACGGGGTGAATATCCAGGATTCAAAGAATCATATTTATTATCATTGGGTGAAGGATGGCGTTTACGACCGGATAGGGGCGTATGATGAGGCTACCGGTTTGGAATTGAAGCGGATGTCGGTGCGTAAGGACGGAGCCGGTGTGCCCAATGATGTCAATATTGATTTGAATGCTCTGGCTTCCTTTGTGTTCGAGAATGAACTGTTGAACGTGCTGAATATGTGCGGTTACCTGATGCCGAGGGAAGAGCGTCTGGTGACGGAACACAATTATACGGAGGGAAGCACTGAAGAGGAGCAGAATGCCAGTTTTTCGGCAGCAGGTTATACTTATGATTCGGACCATCGCGGGCGGGTGTCTCGGATGGATTCGCAGGATTGGGGGAGTGCGAAGTTTTGGGACAGATATATGAAAGTAACTTATACGGATTAGTTGGATTTTAAAGTACAAAATAATGAAAAGAGCTATTATATGGATGTTGTTGCTGGCGGCGGCAATGAATGTGGCAATGGCACAGAAAAAGAGTCCTTACCGTTCGGAACGGCAGGAAAAGGTTTGGACCGACCGGAAGGCATGGTTTAATTTTGCATACGGCAAACAGAGTCTGAAAATAGATAAGGGCGATATTTGTCTGCATAGCGATTGGGGTGCCGGAATTTCAACGGGACGTACCTATTATCTGCACAGACGTCCGATTCTGGGTTTGATGAAATTCGGTTTGGACTGGTCGTATTTTGATTTGAATGCTGCCTGTTATTCAGCTCCTTCTATGGATATGGAGGGATATTACTATCCGGACGGAGTGGAAAAGCCCTCTTATAGTGAAGAGGAGGAGGAAGACGGGGCGTCTGATATATATAAAGGTGAAGTGGGCATGCAGTTCGGTCCCTCCCTGACGGTGAATCCGGTGCACGAGTTGAAAGTGGCTCTCTATTTCCGGGTGTTGCCGTGTTATTCCATTATTTATGCAGATGAGTTTAAGGGCGGATATGCCACTTATTTCACTTACGGGGCTTCTGTTTCCTGGCGGGTGATTTCGTTGGGAGTGGAGCAGCGTTGGGGAGATACCGACTTGAGCTTTGATTGGGATGAAGAAGAGAGTATGGATGTGAAGTTTTCGGCAAAAGGTCCGCGTTTCTTTTTGAGTTTCAGATTTTAAAGATGTATTCCCGCTTTGAATGAGCAGGAATTACCGGTATGCTTAAATACAAAAAACGAGGTTTCTTCTTTGGAGGGAATCTCGTTTTTTGTAATTATATTGCAAAGTATTCTGTCTTTAACCAATAGGCATAAATGGGGTCTTGGAACGAGATTTCCCCGGCTTTGCTATCCAAAACATCATTCTTGATAAGGGCAGCTTTAGAACGTGCTATTGAGGTTGTCGAAGAAATTTGGTAGCGGTGCATCACTTCTGTGGAACTTATCGCTTTTTCGCCCGCGATGAGAGCTTTCAGGTAGTTCAGTTGCTGGGTTGTCAGTGTTTCTGTAATAGTCGCAAACAGCAGGCTTAGTTGCTCTACCAACGCAGTGTGTGCTTCGTGCACAATTTCAGTCGTGCACACATCTTTTGTTCTCAACCATGACTGTTGTGCGAGTTGCTGTGCATAATAGGGGTGGTTGTCTACAAGTTCTACAATCAGGTTGGCTGCATCCTTATCAATCGTTTTACCTGTATCTGAGAAGCGGTTGTCAAAGAACTTTACGAGGTAAGGTGTGTTGATTTTATCAAGGAATATCAGATTTCCGAATTTGTAAAATGGTTTGGACGCGTTGGTAAATACCTCCATCATCATGTGGCGTTTACTGCCATAGAGACAGTAAGCAACATGATGATGTTGCTGCGAGTGCGAGCGTAACTTTTTCTGGAGATAGTCCGGGTTTGAGAATTCGGCTATGTTCTGGAACTCATCGATGCAAATAACAATTTTGATACCCTTTTTCTTTGCAATATTTTCGGCAAGGTCAAGTACTTCATCAGGATTCTGTTTTACAGATTCCCAATCAAAATCAATAGATACCTCGTTTGTCGGGTCTGTGCCAATCGAAATTTTTGGAACAAGTTGCGAAAAGAAACTTTTTGCACTTTCTACTGCCTCTTCCCATTTTGATGATGTCGCGGCAATTACCTTTTGGGCAAGTAATGCATAGAAATGTTCCTCATTGCGCACATTAAACAAATCGATGTGGCATATCCGCAACTGACAATCCTGTTCCATTGCCAATTTTGAAGCCTTGTTGACAAGCGAACTCTTGCCCCAACGGCGGGGCGAGATGATAATTGTATTTATTAGTGATGTAAAGTTCTGGACTAAGTCTGCGGTTTCCTTCTCACGATCGGTGAAATTTTTATCGGTAGCAATTTTCCCAAATATAAACGGAGTTTCCATAACGCTCTATTTTTGATTTTCTGCACAAATATAATACATAAAATGTAATTACATAAATTGTTGTAACAAAAAGCGTGTGTACATCTTTTGTTATATCCGTTAAGTTTATGTAATACCTT
>OGQF01001265.1_pt1 | contig 18210 bp, 17 predicted proteins | sample 1553141 | NCBI WGS metagenome assembly OGQF01 (sample SAMEA2580005, study PRJEB22360) | human gut metagenome | biome: human gut; feature: human-associated habitat; material: faeces | place: Denmark | collected 2008/2010
TCACCGACGTGTACGCCCGTCGGATCGTGGGATGGGCGTGCGCCATGACCATGAACACGCAGGAGCTGCCGTTGCAGGCGTTGGAGCAGGCGGTCTCATGGGCCGCGTCCCGCGGCGGCGCGGATGGTCTTATCCACCACAGCGACCATGGCACGCAGTGCACCGGCACGGTGTACACCACCAGGGTTATGGAATATGGGATGCTGCCGTCGACCGGCACCGTCGGCGACTCGTACGACAACGCCATGGCCGAAAGCGCCGACGGCGCGTACAAGACCGAGCTGGTATGGCGGCGCAAACCCTTCGCGGATCTGAAGGACCTGGAATTGGCGACGTTCCGGTGGGTCTCGTGGCGGGGACTCGAAGCGCCTGCACCGGTCCCTGGGCTACAGGACACCCGAAGCGGTGGAAACCGAGTATTATCAACATCGAGTATTATCAACATCAAGCGGCACAAGCCGCCTCACTATAAGGGCGGAACAAAAATCAGGCCACTTCAATAAGATGATAAAAGGGATTGTAGAATGGAGAGAAGACGTGACGGATGGAATTGACCAGCCTGATGTATCTGGTGTCGATAAACATTGTGACGAAAAAAACTCAGACCGTGAGCCGATTCGTGTAGCCCAGATTGTCGGTAAAATGCTTGGTGGTGGAGTTGAAGCCGTAGTGATGAATTATTATCGTCACATTGACCGCAGCAAAGTGCAATTTGACTTTTTAGTTGATGAAGATTCCACTCGTGTCCCAGAGGATGAAATCACTGCTTTGGGTGGCCGAATATTCCGCATACCACCCTACCAGCATCCAATCCGCTACCGTCGTGAGCTGATTCGCTTGATGCGCGAACAGCGGTGGCCGATTGTGCACAGCAATATCAATACGTTAAGCGTGTTCCCGCTATCGGCGGCGAAGAGGGTTGGAGTGCCGGTGCGTATCGCGCATTCTCATTCAACCATGGGCAAAGGCGAGTTTGCGAAGAATGCGATGAAGCTTGTGTTGCGTCCGTTCGCCAATGTGTATCCAACGGTTCGTTTTGCATGCAGTCGTTATGCAGGAAAATGGTTATTCGGCAAGAATGCGGATTTTACCGTGATTCCCAATGCTATCGAATTGGATAAATTTCGTTTTAATGCTGAAACGCGTAAACAAACACGTAAAGAGCTCGGCATTCCGGATGATACGTTCCTGATTGGTCATGTTGGACGTTTCATGCCACAGAAGAATCAGGCGTTTCTGGTTGATGTGCTTGTGGGGCTGCTTCCTAAACGCCCTGACGCCATGCTCGCCTTCGTCGGTGATGGTCCTGACAGGACTGCGGTTCAACAACATGTTGAAGAACTTGGTATCGCTGATCATGTGCTGTTTCTCGGTCAACGCTCGGATGTCAATCGTCTATACCAGGCGTTCGATGTGTTCTGTCTTCCCAGTCTTTATGAAGGATTGGGCATAGTTGCTGTTGAAGCTCAGGTCGCGGGTTTGCCTTGCTTGCTGTCCGATGTTGTTCCTTCGGAAGCGGATGTGACCGCCAGCTCCTATTTTCTGCAGATTACTGATGCAAAGCCTTGGATTGAAACGCTGTCAAACTTGCATTCCTCGAAACGCTCAGATCAAATTAGCGGTGACATCGAAGAATACGATATTCAACGATGTGCAAACAGCTTGGTAAAAAAATATGAATCATTTATCTGCAAATAAGAGGAACGGGAAGTAAAGATGAATCCACGTGTTGCTGTTATTACTTCCGGTTACTTGCCGGTTCCTAACGTGCTTGGTGGCGCGGTCGAAGCGTTGGACATGATGATGGTCCGAGAGAATGAGAAGACCCCGAATTTTGAGTTCACTGTTTTCTCTTCCTGGGCACCTGGTGTTGATGAAGTTATTCGTAATGGTGCTTTTCAACATACTGATTTTCGCTTTATCAAAACTCCAATGCTAGTAAAGGCTGCCGATCGGTGTATTTACTGGGCTGCAAAATATATTCTTCGCAAGAAGAAGCTCATGAGCTACCGGTATATTGCGCAACGTTTGTGGTACATCCGCAAGGTGGCCAAAGCGTTGAGTAAAGACGATGCGAGCGGCAAAGCGCCATTCGATAAGGTCATGATCGAAAACCATGCCACATTGTTCATGACCATGCAGAAATATGGCAATGCTGAGCGTTATGCGGACAAGGTGTATTACCATCTGCACAATGAAGTGACCAATGATTTCGGTTGCAAGCATGAGATAGCCCAGGTCAAGAAGGTTTTGGGCGTTTCTAATTACATCGTTGAGACGCTTGACAGGTTCCTTCGAGAGCATGGCGAGGGCGGGCTTAAGCCCGAGCAGAAGGCGGTATGGCGCAATGGTGTGGATACGAGTAGGTTCGGTTCGGAGAAAGCCGACAAGAAGGCGCAGGTTTTCCGTAAGAAATATGGCATTGGCGAAAATGATGTTGTATTCCTGTTCTCAGGCCGTCTTACCCCAGAAAAAGGAGCGGAGGAACTACTTCGAGCTTTCAGTGAAGTTGCGGAGGAAATTTCCAACGCGAAGCTTGTAGTTGCAGGCGCGTTCTTCTTTAATTCGAATATTGTGAGTCCGTTTGAACAGAAGCTGCGGGATTTGGCATCAAATCCAGGTGTGAAAGACCGTATTATTTTCACTGGTTTTGTGGACTATGACGACATGCCTGCCATCTACGCTATGTCTGACGTATGCGTTCTGTCGTCAATTTGGGATGATCCTGCACCTTTGGCGGTAATCGAGAGCCTAGTTTCCGGCAAGCCGTTGATTACCACGCGCTCCGGAGGCATTCCAGAATATGCGGATAATCAGTCCGCTATCATCCTTGAGCGGAATGATCGGCTCGTTGATCAATTGGCTGAGGCCATGATTGAGCTTGCCCAAGATGCAGGCAAACGAGCGGCTATGGGAGCTCATGCGGTAACATTGCGCTCGGAGCTCAACAAAGAAATGTACATGTCGCAGTTGTCTGGGCTTATGAGGTGATTGCGTGAATAAGTATAAGAATTTGCTGATTAATGTCGGCATCTTCGGACTCAGCGCAGTAGCCACTAAACTGATGGCATTCATACTGATGCCGTTATATACCCTGTACCTATCTACAGAGGAATACGGCATCATGGACATGGCTACCATCATGGTGACCACATTATTCCCTGTACTAACTTTGCTCATCAGCGAGGGCATGCTCCGTTTTACGCTTGATGATAAGTCAAAAGCCGCGTTTTATATTACCGAAACCATGCTGGTCATGTTGGCAAGCTGTGTGCTATTGGCAATTCTTCTGCCAGTATTTGATTTGCCTATTTTTGGTGGGCTAGGTAGATATAAAATTTGGTTCCTGTTGTCCTATGCGGCGTTGTGTTTTCCCTCTGTGATGGGTACTGTCGCTAGGGCTATGGATCAGATGAAACTCATTGCTTACGCCTCAATATTGTCTGCGCTTATTATGGGCGTGCTTGCTTATGCGTTGATTGCCGGAATGAATCTCGGTCTTATGGGGTATTTCTACTCTTATATCGTAGGCAATGGTTCAGCGATCCTGGTATATCTTTTCGCCGGTAAGCAGTATCAGTTTATCGATTTTACAGTATGGCGAAACAATGCGTCTCTTCGTAAGCAGCTTTGGCGCTACTCACTGCCATTGGCTCCGAATTCATTGTGCAATCAGATTCAGACGACAGTTAGTCGTTTCATTATTACAGGTGTACTGGGTATTTCCGCTTCTGGTTTGTATGCTGCAGCTTCAAAGATTCCTAATTTGCTTAATGTGCTTCAACAGATTGTTCAACAGGCGTGGCAGCTTTCTGCGTTCCAAGAGTTTAAGAGCTCTGGGCTCAAGCATTTCTATGATGTAATCTGGCGTGTGTATCATGCCTTGATGTCGATAGGAAGCGCGTTAGTGATTGCGTTATCTCCGTTCATCGCCAAGGTACTGATGCAGCGTCAGTTTTACTCGGTATGGCCGCTAATTTCCATCCTTGTATTAGCTTTCTATCTAGGTGCCATCAACAATTTTCTTGGCACAATTTATCAGGCCTATATGCGTACAAAGCCATTGCTTATAGCAACGATTGTAGGAACTGTATCATGCCTTGCGTTTACTGCTATGTTCGTGCATAGTTGGGGTATTTTAGCTGCAGCGCTTGGTGTACTTGTGGGCAGTTTGACGATATTCGTAATTCGTGTAATTGATATCCGTCGTTTAATGCGTGTCGACATGAGGCCGTTCCCCACTGCCATTACCATGGGGCTGCTCGCTGCTCAATCTGTAGTGACTCTGATCCAATGTGACCATTACCTGTCTTTGTCATTGATTTGTCTGTTATCCATTGCAGGTGCTCAATGTTATGAGCTCAAGCCTTTAATTAATTTGATGTTTGGAAGGAGAAAATATACAGCATGAGCGACAATCCATCTAGCTTCCATGAGGGGGCCACGCCAGAAGACTTCCCCTTGATTTCGGTAATTGTCCCTGTATATAAAGTCGAGCGTTATCTCGATCGCTGTGTGCAGTCAATCGTTGACCAAACGTACCGGAATTTGGAAATCATCTTGGTTGACGACGGCTCTCCGGACTCCTGCCCAGACATGTGCGATGCTTGGATAGCTAAAGATTATAGAATCCGTGTTATTCATCAAGAGAATCAGGGATTGGGAGCTGCTCGAAACAGTGGAATTGAAAGTAGCACGGGAGAGCTCATAGGCTTTGTGGATTCCGATGACTGGCTGGAACCAACCATGTATGAGGCTCTTTTTAATTCTCTTAAAAACAATGATGCCGATATTTCTATGACCGCCAGCATTATGGAATATCCTGATGGACGACAAATCTGTCACTACCAGCCTAATGTCCATTTAGTGATGACCACTTCAGAATCATTCAAGTATGTTAACCTACCGGGCTACTCGACGATTTCTGCTTGGAGCAAGCTTATCAAACGCTCTGTGTTGGGGGATATACGTTTCCCGGAAGGGTGCGTTAATGGTGAGGATACGAGATTTACTTATGAAGTATTTGCGGCAAGTAAACGAACTACTTTTGATTCGGTGCCTCTTTACCATTATCGGATAACTGAAGGAAGCCTTTCTCGTACATACACAAACTATAATTGGGCAGGTTACGAAGCTACTAAGCAGATGGTAGAACTGGTACGTCGGAGGTTCCCTGAGCAGCTTCCTTTTGCCTTGTACGGGTTGATGCGGAGCATGATAAGCCTTTATGATCAGGCTCTTGTCACTAGGAGTTCCAAAGAACAACAATGGCGACGTTTCGCAAAAGATACGCAGGCCTTTGTTAGGCGCAACATAGGGCTTGTTGCCGAGTCGGTGGACCTTCCTCGGGGACGCAGCATGCAGCTTAAGCTCATGGCGGTATCTCCAGTCCTCTACAGTGTGTCTTTCCTGATTTATAAACGTATCCATCCGGAACGGAGCAAGTAAGAAGATGGGCCTTAAACAACTTGTCTTGCAACTGGTATACGGGCACAAGTCCTCGTCGGAGCAATATGTATCGTGGCTTCGTAGCCAAGGGATGCATATAGGGCAGCATGTGCATCTGTATACGCCATGGTCTATCAAGATTGATACTCAGAGACCTTGGATGATTGAGATTGGCGATAACGTACATATCACTGCAGACTGTTCTATTTTGCAGCATGACTATAGCTGGGCATTGGTGCAGCGTCTTACCGGAGAAGTGTTGGGCTCATGTGGAATGGTGCATATTGGTAATAATGTTTTCATTGGACAGAAGTCATTGATTCTTAAGGGGGCCGAAATCGGAGACAACACTATCATCGGAGCTGGTAGTGTGGTAACCTGTCATTTGGAGGGGAACGCTGTATATGCAGGCGTACCGGCGAAAAAGATTTCTTCTCTAGACGTATATATAGACAAGCGGCGTAACCTTCAATTGGAGGAAGCGACACTATTAGTGCGTAAATATGAGGAAGTGTACGATAAGCGTCCGCCTAAGGAGCTGCTCAGGGAATTCTTCTGGCTATTCGAATCTCGTGATGCTCAGCTGAATGAAACATTCCAGGATGTATTTCGCCTCGATGACAATACGGAGCGATCGCAGCGGGCATTTATTCGTAGTGAGCCTATGTTCGAAGGCTATGAGGCTTTTCTTGAATACGTCGAATCGGACCCACAATAGCAGTATCGGAAAGGAACTTCCTATGACTACCTCCTACACCATCACCTGCAGCCGGCCGACGAATTACGGTGCTGTTTTGCAAACCTATGGTTTGAACACCGCACTACGCAAGATGGGTGTGGACGCAAAGGTGCTGGATTACAATCCCAAGTACTACTACACATCCACACAGCCATTGCCTATTCGTATGGTCCGTGCCGTCGTGCGTTTCCCTGACTTGACCAAGGGACGCAAAGTGTTCGGCAAGTTCCTTGAGGACTATGTACCTATGAGTACCAGAACTTACCGCACCCTTGCCGAGATTGAGGCTGACACCCCCCAATCCGACGTCTATATTTGTGGCAGCGACCAAATTTGGAACTGTAAGAACAAACTTAATGGTAAAGATGATGCGTTCTTCCTGTCATTTGCGCCTGCGGGTGCTCGCAAAGTAGCGTATGCTGCCAGCATTGCCATGCCTGAAATTCCTGACGATCAGAAGGATCGTTATCGTCGGTTGATTTCCAATTTCGATGCTGTGTCTGTACGTGAACCGTCGTCGGTGTCCATGCTTGAAGATCTCGGCATTAGTAATGTTCAATCCGTTATTGACCCAGTATTTCTGCTTGAGAAGGATGATTGGGACGTAATCGCCGACGCCAGCGATTTCATTCCCACTGAAGACTACGTACTGGTATACGGCTACAACCGTCAGAAAGATGTGTATGCCTACGCACGTCGGCTTGCCAAGAAGCTAGGCGTGAAAGTCTATACCATCGGTACTGCCATCGAAGATTACACACTTGATCAGGACCGTTATTTCTGGAATGCTTCTCCTAACACTTTTGTGAACCTTATTCGCAATGCGAAAGCCGTGGTGACAAATTCATTCCATGGCACTGTGTTCTCTATTGTGTACAACAAACCATTCCACTTCTTTACAGTTAAGCAGACCACAAACTCACGCATGCTCGACCTGCTGAATTCGCTGGCACTAAAAGACAGACATGTTACCAGTGGCGACCTGCTAAGCAACCACATCGACTATACACAGCCGAATACTCTACTCGCTTCATTACGTAAACAGTCATTAGCTTATTTGCATAGCAGCGTATCGGAACCACTAAATCAGCAATAATCAAGAGTCCAAAGGAATGTCATTATGAATTGGAAGAGCACTGTAGAACAGTGGATGCCAAAACCGCTTATAGCTCCTCTCAAGAATCTGCGTCAAAGCATTCATCTATATCAAGATTCGTGGGCACAAGCCAAGCGGTTTAATCGTAGCTACTCTCGCATTATGCCCCATGAGCGAGTAAGAATCGAGACACGAGTGATGTTTCTCAGCCATCAAATTGAAAAGGGGCTGAGCCATCACAATTTTCGCTATGGGTTCGGGAAAAAAGTTTTTAACGAGCTTCCGACCCTGCTTACACGTCTGGAACAAGCAGATCTGAATTTCGCTAATAACACTGTGTACAAAGAAAGTCTTGCTGCGCTTCATGAGTACATGCAGCGTCATCTCGATGCGGAGAAAGATATTTCTTGGCAGCAATTGTTATTCACTGCAGATCAGTGGCAACGCATTATGAATGCCGAATCAAACGATGGTGGAAGCATATCTATCCGTAAAAGTGACAAGCTCAATAACAAAGATCTTTCCTTTGCTGCGCTAAGTGAAAATAGACATTCAGTTCGTGAATTTGCTGATGAGCCGGTGTCCCTAGACGAACTTAACCAGGCAATTCAGATGTCCATGCGCACTCCATCAGTGTGTAACAGGCAACCCACCAGGGTGCATGTCATTCTCGACAAGGAAGTCATCGCAGAGGCTTTGCACATTCAAGGTGGTGTTAATGGATATCCAGCCCCTCCCGCATTGCTGATGATTACTTCTGACTTGCGTGCGTTTATGACATCTTATGAGCGCAATGAGGGATATACCGACGGTGGCCTGTTCGGAATGTCACTACTATTATCTTTGGAATCTTTGGGAATTGGAGCTTGTCCGCTCAATACCATGTTTACGGCAACTGCAGAAAAGAAAACCCGCAAACTTTTGCATTTGCCTGACAACGAAGTACCCGTCATGTATATCGAAGTTGGACATTTCTTGGACGAAACACGTACCTGTCGGTCCACTCGATTCCAAGGCTCAGATATTACCTCGGTCTTGCAGTAACCACAGACTGATATTCCCGTTCGCGTACTTGCATCTGCGTGATCAGATAGTCGCATAATCAGCAAGGAGCCTTCCATGGACGCATTCTCTGTTTTCGTCACTACATCATTGCCCAAAGCGGGGGTACAGGTCGCTGGTTTGCCATTGACATTGAATCTACTGCTTACGGCGTATGTGATTCTTTGTCATCCGAATCAGACCTTATTGATGATGCAGAGGTTTCGCGGATTGGCCGTGGCTTATGGAGCTTTGTTTGCGTCTGGTCTGCCAGCTTTGTCTCAAGGGTGGATGTCTTCAGACACGTATGGAAATGGTTTATGAAGCGTTAGTCTTATTTGATCAACTGACTATGTTATTTGTTCCATGGGATGAAGTTTATTGAACAAACCCCTTTTGTGAATATAATGTATCAAAATAAGGAAAAGAATGTTTGTTTACATAACGACTGTTTTCTGCTGCACACTTTTGATGTGTGTGGCAGATAAATTGAGTAAAAAGGCAAGGGTTTTACCTTTTGTCATTACTTTTTTGATTCTATTCACAGTATCTGGATTTCGCTATGGAGTTGGAACAGATTATTTCTTTACATATGTTCCAACTTATAAACAGATATATAATGGCACCCCTCCGCCAATGGAGCCAATATTTAAATGGCTTAACGTGCTGTGTATTGATTTTGCAGGTAGCTGGTATCAGTCTATATTTATTGTTACAAGCTTTATATTCATAGGTTTAATATATATTGTTATATATAATATGCCATGTTCAAAAGTTCTATTGACTGTTTCTTTTTTGTGTGGTGGGTATTTCTTATACTCATTGAACGTAGTTCGCCAGACAATAGCTACTGCATTATTCTGTTGCGTGTTATTGTTTGTGAAAAGAAATATGGATGGCAAAAATCAGTTACAGAGTCTTTTTATGGCTTTTTTCTTAGTCGCAATAGCGGTAGGTTTTCATTATTCCGCTATAATTTATTTTGCTGTCATTCCTCTTCTTTATTTAAAGATTGACAGAAAAATATATTTGTCCCTTTTTGCTTTTTTTGCTGTTCTTGTACCTACCTTTGTTGCAGTTATTGGTATCTTGCTCAAAGGGACAAAGTATGGGAACTATATATCCGGCTACTATCCGGATCCTAGCAAAGCATTTTCGTTATCGCCTTTATTGTTTGTAGGTTTCTTCTTTGTCTATTTGTTTACGGACTCCAAAGAGGATGATCATTGGTTTAATATTTTTAGAAATTTACATTTCGTAGGATCCATAGCTATTATGATTGGTCTCTCTATACCACTAGGTCAGAGAGTTTCTGCATTGTTTTATTTGCTTAATTTTCTTAGTATACCGTACTATCTTGAGTACTATATTGCAGGAAAAAATAAAATCTTTATAAAGATATTATATTTCTCTTTTTGTATATTCCTATTCCTGCATACATTGGCAGTTAATGGAAATGGTATTCTACCATACAATTTCGTTATATAATATTAGCTAACGTAGACGTTAATTGCAATGCTTTTAAATTAAGAAACAGGGAACTGAGCTGCAATAGAAGATTTTGTCGCAATGTTTTTTGGCCTTTCGCTGTTTGGTGTGGGTGGGTCTGTCAGGTGGTGACGGTGCTGAGGTCGAGTTTGCCGCAGGTCAGGTAGATCATGGTGCTGAAGTAGTCCATGTTCTTGAATCCGCGGGCTCGGGTCTTGACGTTCTGGATGACGCTGTTGAGTCCTTCGAGGATCGCGTTGGTGTAGGGGTGGTCGAAGTAGGCGAGGATGTCCCGCCAGTGGCGGCGTATCTGGCGGGCGAACTCTTTCATGGGTTCGAGTCGGGAGCGCGTCATCCACGAGCACAGACGCTTGAGGGCCGTCTCGGCCTCGGCTCGATCGGCGCTGGTGTCGTAGATGTCCTGGAGGGTCTCGCGCATCTGACAGGCGCGTCCGGTTTTCAATCGTCGCCGTTGCAGGCTGCGCTTGGTTTCCAATTGCAGGCCGGTCAGGTTCGATTCGTTCCTCAACCACAGGTACTTGGTCCGCTTGAGCAGCGCGTTGCCGCGGGCCTCCTGTTTGCGGACCTTGTCGACGGCCTCGTTGGCGTGTTTGATCACGTGGAACTTGTCGATGATTCTCGCCGCGTTGGGCAGCCGCTCGCGGGTGGCCCTGGCGAACCCCAGGCTCAGGTCGCAGGTAACCAGACGCACCCGGTCGGGATCGCCGTTGTGATCCATGAAATCCCGCGCGAACCGTTTGATCGTGGTCGAGTCCTTGCCCGGGACCACGCAGATTACGTTGCGCTCCACCAGGTCGGCGACCACGGTGATGTACCGGTGGCCCTTCCGGCTGGTCTCGTCGATGCCTATGGCCTCCACGCCCGTGTAGTCCTCGTAAAGCCTCGCCTCGTCCACGTAATGGGCGACGGACCGCCACAAACGGGTGTCGGTCTCGTCCAATTGCTCGGCGAGCGTGCTGACGGGCAGGTGGCGGGCCATCTCCACGGCCCACGCCTCGAACAGGAGCGTGAACCCGCTTCCCGGCCTCGCCCACGGCACCGGGACCGCGTGCACGCCGTGGGCGGGGCACGTCACGCGCGGCACGCCCGCGTGAATGAACGCCTTGTACTGGAAGAAGTTCAGATGCCGCCACACGCGCTCCCTCGCGTCATGCACCGGACACGCGGCCTCGCCGCACCCCGGTTCCGGGCAGGGGAACCGCGAACCCGCCGCGAACCCGATCGCGATATGCAGTTCCCGTCTGCCGTCCTCCTCGTCACGGAACTCCACGCCCGACACCCTCCACGGGTCAGGCAGTTGCAGGGCGGCAGTGAACAACGACGTGGTATCCATACCCCCAAACTACCCGACCAGCACCACCCCCCGACCCCCTCACCCACACCAAACAGCGAAAGGCCAATTTTTTTATGGCCAGTTATGGGGGTATTTCGAACTTTTTCGCTCGAAATGTCTATTTGACCACACGAAAATACGATACGGAAACGTCCGTATCGTGAAATGCTGCGTTGGGTGATGTTACGGATTGGCGGCTGTGGACCACCCTCAGTCATGCTTCGCATGACAGCTCCCGCCAGCGGGAACATGAGAACTGTGCATGTCTGACACCATAGCGATCGGCGCGCTCCGCGAACTCACCGAACATGGCATCCACGCGCCCGACGACGTACGGCTCATGGGATTCGACGGTATCCCCTTCTCCGCCTGCACCAACCCACCCATCAGCACTGTGGCGATGGACGTCCCCGCAATGGCTCGTACGGTTATCGATCGCATGGTGACGCTGAACGAGTCGAACCTACGGCATGAACGGCCCGATGACATCACCCATGACCATATCCAGTTCCAGGTGATGCCACGCACGTCGACTCTGGCCGCCTGATACCGGCCGGCACCCTTATGAGTGCCGGCCTTCATCCTTGAAAATATGAAGGCTATGCCACGTACAGCGCGGCGGGATACGTAAGATACGAAATCTCATCGAGCTGATCGACCGTCACATATCCGGCTGGCGCGTTGAGCACGTCCGGAATGCGGTTGACGATTGTGGCGCACGTATGTTCGACGGTCGCCGGCTTGACCACGTGGAACTCCACGTCCGGTTCACCCTCGATCTTCCAATCGCACATATCGCCATCATCCGGCCCGTACACCTTGCCGATACAGGCAGTTTCCAACGTGATGCCCTGATTAGTTTCGGTGGTTACCACGGCGGACATGCCGATGCATTTGCCGACCGGAATCATCTCGCCCATCGTTTCGGAATACACGTCGACATCGCTGAAATACGGCACACTGGCCTGGGTCTGCGATGCGATGGTAAGCCCAAGCTTCTGGGCCAGCGCTTCATTGGAATTCCATACATACGAGGGCACCACGGTTTCGGGATGCGCAAGCTCGGCCTCGAACTCCTCGGCGGTCAGACCGCAACCGTGCGCTTTGGCCAAAGCCAGGCCGTATTCCTCGACGTTGTAGCTCACCGCACCGGTGATCTTCTTGATGCTGTGGCATCCGGCGGCGACGGTGGAGACCATGTTCACCCAGTAGATGTCCTGCATGCCGGAGCCGACCATGGTGGCACCGGCTTCCTTGGCGATGATGTCGAGACGGTTCGTGGTGGCCGGATCGGTGGTCCACGGGTAGATGCATTCCTCGCAGGTGGTGATCACGCTGATGCCGCGGGCCAAGCACTGCTCGCACATGGTGGCGATTTCGTTCTCGAAGCTGAATAGCGTGACTACCGCGATATCCGCGTCGCACTCGTTGAGTACAGCCTCGGCATCGGCGCGAATCGGCACATTGATGGGGCCGATGCCTGCAAACACACCGGCATCCATGCCCACGACTTCCGGGTTCACGTCGATGGCACCGACGATTTGAATGCCTTTCTCGTGCATATAGCGAATCGTGTACTTCGCCATTTTGCCACAGCCGTATTGAATGGCTTTGATTGGTTGCATACCGCATGCTCCTTTGCAACAGTGCATATTGGCCATTGGAGAAGTCTCGCCGTCGAGACCAAGCCAATAGCCTTTACTCTACCGACATCAGGCTGGGCATTCACTGATATCGGCGGCACTGGAGTGTCGGGGAGAGTCGGTGTAGCGGTACCACTACCGATTCAAATCGGAACAGAAGGGCTGGGGCCATCACGAGGTCTCCCGCCGAATCACGGCATCTCGCTGATTTTCTGCCCGCCGGGCAGGGGCCCATGCCCATCGGCGTATGCGCCGCTGATCTGGCCGAATCCAACGACCCGAGAGAACGACGCGCAGGGGCTCGAAACCCTTACAGAACTCATCACGGCATACAACAAGGAAATGAGCAATGATTTCCCGCATTGCAATCCCCAGCGGCGCTCATCCGTGGAATATCGTATACATGGTGGCCGAGCGCATTGCCGAATCATGACTGCTCACCGGCGGTCTCATGGTGCAGTTGCACGCCATCATGGGCGGTCTCGACGTGCGTCCCACTCCGACGCGGATCTGCTTGGCGCGTTGATTCTTAAGAGCGCCGCATACCAAGCAGACCATGCCGGATATGGAGATAGACATCTGTACGATGCCGCAATGCTCGCATCCCTCATCACCGACCCTGATGCCGAAACTCGGCGACTACATAGCCACACGGATCGCAGACGTATCAAGCTCCCGTACGACATGCTCACCGATGAATCACCTTACCGGAACAACCTTGACGAACAACATCGCAGAACAGGACTCGATGCCATAGAGACACTGGCCGATTGGTAGCCGCTCTACCGAACCCGGCTGTGGCGGATACCAGTCAGACCAATCCCGCCTACAACCTACTTCCGGTTACGTAGGGCGTGGAGCATGGCGACGAACACGATAACAATGACCACGGCCATGATCGCACAGATGAGTTTGCCGGGGATGCGTTCGTCGCGGGCCTATTGCATCGCGGCGTCTGCCGCTGAGATAGTGCCCGAGGTCTGGTGCTGAGTCTTCAGAGTTGCCGATTGTTCAAAAGTCATACTCTAACGATAATGCTGCGGAAAGCGGTTACCATAAAGCGTGCTCACAGTCGCCCGTCATGCGAACTTTTTGAAAACTGTTGATAAATAGCCATTTTCCGCAAAAGCCCTTGCAAAACACTATGATTTAGAACATCTATTAGTATGACGTAAACCATATTACAAACTACTTAAGGTAAGCGCTTACAGTTCGGCATGAGAGACTCCTCATCACGATATGGATGCGCTACAGTCACTATCGATTGATACGCACGTCCCCATCGACTACGCGATTTCGCCGTCGCCGTACGCGCGTTCGGAGGCTCGCAGACACGGCTTGCCTTGCACCACCTCGACCTGCGAGGGCGGCGCGTCATCGCCGGCGCGCTTGGCCTGGATCTGTTCGAACAGCATTCGGAAGGATCGCTCCCCCATGTCCAGGAAGTTCTGGGTGTAACTGGTCAGCGCCGGATTCCACATGGCACCGAAGTTGCGGTCGTCAAAGCCTACGACGCTCACGTCAGCAGGCACGCGGCGACCAACCTCCCTTAGACCCCGGATCACAGCGATGGCGGTCTCGTCGTTGCCGGCGAAAATCGCAGTCACATCACCACGACGGCCCAAGGTGCGCCCAGCCTTGACCGACTCCTCCAAATCATCGTCGGGCACGATGATTGGGTCAGGTGCCGTGACGCCGCGCTCCTTGAGCGCGTCACGCCACCCATTGGTGCGGGTGTTATCGGTCGGACCTTCCGGACGCCCCACATGGAACACGGTGCGATGGCCGAGATCCAGCAGATGCATGGTCATCCAACGGCCGCCATCCCTTTCGGCGTTGATGACCTGGTATTCGCCGTCGCCGAAGCTGCCACCCACCACGACCATCGGCATATCTTTGGGAATGTATTCCAGTGCGGCGATGCCGGCCCGGTCGTACTCGTAGACGATCACGCCCGCCGGCCTGATCGACAAACCCATGCGCACGCGAGCCTTGACGGAGTCCATGTCGGACTCGTCCAAAGAAACAATATTGAGCAGGAACCGACGTTTACGGGCGGCGGCCTCCACCCCATGGTTCGTTTCGGACGTGGAGAAGGCGGAAGGATTGGCCGCGAACACCACCACGGAGTCCATCTCCCGGTTCGACAGAGCGCGCGCCACAATGCTCGGCTCGTAGCCCAGCTCCTTGATGGCCTTGGCGATGCGTTCACGCTTGTCTTCGGTGACATTGACGGTGCCGTTGAGATACCGGGAGACGGTCGGTGCCGAGACTCCGGCCAGTTTGGCCACGTCCTTGATCACCGGCCGGGTGCGGCCCGCACTTCTCGCCATCCTTGTCTCCCCTGTTGTTGTCAGTTGTTGTTATTGCGTACGTCAAGGAGAACCGGCATCACCATGGCAGTCATCCAGTCACACCCATATCCGTTCAGCCGCGCTCCGACTTCGGTTCTCCTTTTTTCGCCGCGATTCATTGTAGTTCATGACGGGGAACCTATACCCAAATCGATAACTTCGTGAAAACCGTACGCTGAGTTGCGGTGAGTGTACGGTTTCCGCGAAATCATCCCTTATTTCGTGAAGAACGTACACTGAATCGTCGTCAACGTACGGTTTTCACGAAATGGGGCCTCATCTCGTGAAGAACGTACACTGAGTCATTCTGAGCGTACGGTTTTCACGAAATGGCAGCTGATTTCGTGAAGAACGTACGCTGAAGATGCCCCCGGTGTCACTGATGACTGTTTTCGGTATGGAAGGCGGCGCAGCAAGGTGTCCTAGGCTAATATCGCCTCCGACAAGACCGTCGGCAAAGCCGTCGACGTCGATTCAAGTTATCCACAGCAACAATTCGCGTGACATAGTATCCACATTTGCCGGTTGAGCTTGTGCAACGATCAAAATCACCCTTAGCGTCGAGATATGAAAGAACACAAGGAAGTTTCTGCACTGCTGCAGCAGGCGAAGCAGGAGCGTCGCTGCTGCTATGGCACCAGTGATGCGCAACGGCGCGCCCTGAAACGTCGCCTGCATGCCGGGGAGCTGGTGTCACCGTATAAGAACCTGTACGCCGACCGAACACTTTGGAACACCATGACCAGAGAGCAACAGTCATTGCAGGTCATACGTGCGTTGTCCGCAATCCACCCTCAGTGGGTATTTGCGGGGTTGAGTGCGGCGTGCGTATACGGACTGCAGCACAACTATTCCCTGCACGACGGCACAGTGCACATCGCCTCGAAGTCCGGCATCGGCGGCGGAGACGAGGCGCGTCTCAACCGCATCTATATCAATCGGATTCCGACGCGGAAGCATAACGGCATTCTCTTGACGACTCCGGCGCGAACGCTGCTCGACTGCGCGGCATTCCCATTCCCACAGGCGCTGCCCATATACGATTCGGCTCTGAGAAAGTCCCTGACGACCATCGAAGAGGTGCAGTCGCTGATGATTCAAAGCGTCTGCGACGAGGTCTCCGTGACCAAGCTGCTGAAGTACGCGGATCCCCTGAGCGAAAACGGCGGCGAATCATTGATGCGTGGCCAGATCACCGAATTGTCTTTCGGCATCCCCCTGCTGCAGGTGCAGTTCATGAATCCCGACAATCCCGCAATGTCATATCGCGTCGATTTCTGTTGGAAGCTCGCAGACGGCCGCATCATCGTGGCAGAATACGACGGCATGGCCAAATACGCCGACATCAGCAACAAGAATCGCGCAAGCCTCCAGGCGAAAATGGAGTACGACCGCAGACGTGATCGGCATCTCCGGGAACAGGGCGTCACCGAAATCGTCCATGTGTTCTATGAGGATCTGCTACGCCCCATCAATCTTGAGACCAAGCTGCTCAAGGCCGGTGTGCCCAAAATCCGGTGAAGATAGGCCCCATTTCGTGAAAACCGTACGCTTACGACGACTCAGCGTACGTTCTTCACGAGATGAGACCCCATTTCGTGAAAACCGTACGCTTACGACGACTCAGCGTACGATTTCCGCGACATGAGGCCATACCTCGTGAAAACCGTACGCTCAGAACAAGGCCGTCAGAAGGTCGACTAGACAACCTCTTAACTACCGAATGGTATCTAAAGAACGGCGATATTCCGCCAGAAACGCCGAGAGCGGAATAGTCCCCTTGCGTTTGTCATCGGACTGCGTTATTCTGAAACCGGTTTCAGAAAGAAGCCGATAAACAAAACTCAAAGCCCCAAGGTTTTGACCAACGAAAGGAAACATGATGTCTCTCAAGGATTCCATGATTCGCGGTCTGGCTGTGTACGGCCTGAGCTCCATGAGCCAGTGCGGTCGCGCCAACAGCAGCACGCTCGTCGACCTGATCAACAAAGCCAACAAGAACGCTCGCTGAGCCATCGGCTCCGGTCCGGCAATCCAATCAGATTAGCCACGGACCCCATAACAACAAAGCTTAAACAACAATCGCAAAGCCGCTCACGGCGATGCGCAAACGAAAGGTAATGATTATGTCTCTCAAGGATTCCATGATTCGCGGTCTCGCCCTCTCCGGTATGGATGCCATCGCCCGCGCCGGCTACGCCGACTCCAAGATGTTCGCCGACATCATCAACGCCGCCAACAAGGACGCTCGCTGAATCTAGCGAACAATCCCGTTCATGAGATTGCATGACACATACGAAGGCAATCCCCCGCAGGCCGCAATCGGCCGGCACACCACAATAATTGAATAACGCAATAATTCAACACAGTAAAACTGAACAATAACCGGGACAACGGGGTCCATATATTCTTTCTTTTCCCATCGTGCGTACGCCGCGCCAGCACAGGTTCACATACGATGCACACGGCCGCCAATACACGATGCGTCATCATCAACGCCCTCACCGCATCATGAGATACTCCCCCGTCCGTTGTCCACACTGTTGCCTCTACAATGCCTGTGATGCACGCCGAACGGCATCCTGCACAGTGACTGAAGAACGAAACACCAAGGGACGGAAATGGATAACGAACTCTTCGAAAAGGCGCCGATTCCGAAGGCGTATTTCTCGCTGGCGATGCCCGTGGTGCTCAGCATGCTGGTCACCTTGGTGTACAACATGGTCGACACCTATTTCATCGCGCATACGGGAAACACCGATATGGTGGCGGGCGTCTCCCTCACCGCGCCAGTGTTCACCGTGATGATCGCCCTCGGCGACATCTTCGGCCTCGGCGGCAGTTCGGTCATCTCGCGCTTGTTCGGCCAACACCGGTTCGCCGACGGCAAGCGACTCAGCGCGTTCTGCTTCTATGCCGCCATCGCCACCGGCCTGCTGATTCTGGTGCTGGGCCTGGCGTTCCGCGACCCGATGCTCGCGCTGCTCGGCGCCACTGACGACACTTGGCAGTATGCCTCCGACTTCTACACGCTGATCATCGTCGGC
>OGQF01001268.1_pt1 | contig 18143 bp, 10 predicted proteins | sample 1553141 | NCBI WGS metagenome assembly OGQF01 (sample SAMEA2580005, study PRJEB22360) | human gut metagenome | biome: human gut; feature: human-associated habitat; material: faeces | place: Denmark | collected 2008/2010
CAGGGAAAACGCATTATAAATCATGTAAAATAAGTTCCCATAAGAATTCATTATCCCACCCTGCTATTAATCTTTTTCTATTGATTGGTATCTCTCTTTTGTTGTTTCTTAATGTAGCCAATGCAATTTTCGCCAGTACGGAGAAGTTTAATGCTGATATATTTCTTCTTCTGGTATTATCTTCATGGAAATTGACATCTAGCTGCCAATGTAGATTATTCTCAATTTCCCAGTGTTCTCTACTATTTTTAAGTATCTTCTGCGCATCAGGTTCCAAGGAAGATATAAAACATCTTTTTTCCACTGTAGTGCCTTTGTTTGTATTTCTGGTATTCTCTATATATCCGAAAGACTGTATATTTTTCCACTTCTTTCTAATATCTGCTCCCAGAAAACCAGGATCGTTGCAGCAATAGCAGATTCTCGACTCATTCCTGCCATGTCCTTCTTCATGCGTCTCATATTTGTCAAATCGTACTGTTGTACCTTTTGATACAATACTTTCTGTTACTGACAGTACTATTTCCTTTAATTTCGGTTGATTATCTTTCACTATAAAAATGTAGTCACCTTCTCCCTTTATGACTTTCTCTGCAATTGTACGCTGGCATCCTAAAGCGTCAATTGTAATAATACAATCTTTTATACACAACATATCTAATAATTCAGGAATGACAACTATCTCATTTTCCTTTTCTTGTGTACATAACTGTCCAAGGGAGATTCCCAGTTCTGTTGCAAATGCACTGATGACATGCAATTTGTACTTTCCCGTATTCGAATCAGGAAGCACTCCTTGTTTACGATGACGCTTGTCCTGTTCGGATTCATAGGCTCCTCGTATGGTTTTACCATCAATGGCTATATGCCCCGAATAACATTTGAGAATGCTTTGGACCCATTGCCTATAAGATTCTTCAAATTTTAAAGGATCTAATGCCGAGAAAAAGCGATTAAATGTATCATGGGAAGGGATACCATTAAAATTGGAAAGCTTGGCTGCAAAAAAAGATTCTTTACTTTTACCAAAGTCTTCTATTGAATTCCAAGTATCAGCGCCACATATAACAGCAGAAATTGCAATAAGAACAATGGTACTGGCCTGATGTTTTTTACAACGGTCTATCCGGTTATCTATCAATATTAATGAATCAGCAAATTCATGTAGGTTGCTGATCTCAATCTTTCTTTTAGTTTCTTGCTTCATTTTAATTGTGATTTATAATCACGTAAATGTACTCAAATAATATTGTAAATGAAAGATAAATATCTTATTAATAAGATGAAAAGACAATATTGGTGTAAGATAAATGTATAAAAGATTAAGGAAAGAGTATAATGCGTTTTCCCTGTACAGTGCCTTTATCATTAATCTCCCACGGCCGTGGTGAGATCTCTTCATGGCTGTGGTAGGATCTTTCCACGGCCGTGGTAGGAATTCGTCACGGCCGTGAAGAAGTAACTATATCGGTAGCAAAGATAAACTATATCAGGGAGAAAAGCAAAGTATTCCTACTTGTTGTAGGTATTTATATGCCTTGTTCTATTTGATAGATGTAGGGCAAGGGGAGAATTAAACTATTTTACTGTGATAACAGTGACATTATCTGAAAATATAGTTATATTTGTAGCGTATCTTCAGGAAGAGGATATGTTTGTTTTGTATTGGAGATAGTGTTTTTATTATCTGCTCCGTAAATCTGGTAAATTTAACACCTGCAGATAATAAGCGACCGGTCTCCACGTCCATGTTGTATATATATTTGTTATATACCTCAACGGGCGTGGAGCTATTGCTTATTATTCAGGTGTAGGCTTACCAGAGCCGTCGGAGGATAGTACAGTAATAGTTTCCGCGCCTTTTTTATTGGCATACGGAAACACATAATTAAAAAATGATAGTTATGAGTAACCTTACTTGTTCCCGTTCCTGCCTGATGAAGCGCGATTTAGAATGCTCCGTCGACAAACTTAGTTTTATGAAAGAAAACTGGCCTAGCTTTGCACAGATTGAAAATGTAGACCGATTGTCAAAAGCTGAATTGCAGTGTTCTCTCTGTTTATTGGATATAGTGATAGACGGACTATCTAAAGATGAATTCTCATGTCCGAATAAAGAACTCATCCGTTTGGTCATCATGTATGTGTATATACAGGAAAGGTTCGATTTATGTGAGATTAAAGAACTGCATACTAAATTGGTGATGACTCCTGTGAAGAAAAAAAAGGAATAGCTCTCTAAGTCATAGCTGTTCAGGTTGCCTTTGCAAAAATGTGATGAAAGTAGTGCTTTTTGCGGTGATAGGTGACAGATGTGGTGATAGGTTCAGAAACAACCTATCACCGCCGGAAACCTCGATGAATAAGGCTTTTGATTACTGGCGGTGATAGGTGATAGAGGAATGTGTATTTTTATATAGAAAGAAGATTCTATATGAAGATGTTTTTATAGAAATATCTAAAAAGAGGTTTATTTGTGGGCCGTATTCTTATTCGGAGTATTCCATACTTTTGTCTGATCGCATACAATATCCATCCATTGGTCACCACATTTAATCTTGAAATCTCCTTTTTCCAGTCTCCACTTACCGTCATATCCCACAAATGCCAAGTCGCTTCCTTTCAGTTTCAGCGTAACCGTCTTTGTTTCTCCCGGTTTCAGAGAAACCTTTTCGAAGTTTCGTAAACGGATATTGTCCGGTGTGCTGCTTGCCACTAAGTCCTTAGAGAACAATAACACACTCTCTTTTCCGGCAACTTTGCCCGTGTTGGTTACGTCAACCGTGAATATCAGTTCGTCGTCAGCATTAAAAGTCGGTTTATTTACTTTTAAGTTGCTGTATTCGTAATTCGTATAGCTTAATCCGAAACCGAACGGCCATTGAATATCCATCACCGAGTCATAGTTGTAGTTGCCTCCCATTTGCCCTATGTTTTCGCAAGGCTTGAAGTCATAAGTTGCCAAAGCGTTGATAAGTCGTGGATAAGTGAATGGCATCTTTCCACTGAAGTTGGCGTCGCCTGCCAATAAGTTTGCAAGTGCGTCTCCACCATAGTTGCTTGGCAGCATGATGTTGACAACAGCTTTTGCCAAAGGTTCTATATCGTTGATAATACGCGGGCGTCCCTGATTCAGAACCAAAACGATAGGTTTGCCCGTAGCGGCCAGAGCTTTTACCAGATTGCGCTGGTTTTCCGATAAGGTAAGATCCGTCAGGTTGCCCGGAGTTTCGCAATAAGAGTTTTCGCCGATGCAGGCGATGATAATATCCGCTTGTGCTGCCGCTGCCACCGGTTTTTCAATTTCCGGTTTGTTTTCTTCCCACCAATTATCGTTCTTGTAAGGAGCATAGGTCACTCCCGGTTCGTAGATAATATTCTCTTTTCCGTATTTCTCACACAAAGCCTCGTAGATGGTATGATATGCCTGCGCATATTCATCGGCAACGTGTCCCTGCCAGCTATACGACCATCCGCCGTTCAGACAACGCATGGAGTTTGCGTTCGGACCGGTCAGCAGAATCTTTTTGCCTTTCGCTATCGGCAGGGTGTGGGCGTCATTCTTCAATAACACTTCCGATTCCTCGGCAGCCTGGAGGGCAACGGCTGCAAATTCCTTAGAACCGAACTTGTCGTACTTCTTAATGTCCCAATACGGATTGTCAAACAATCCCAGGCGATATTTCAGACGCAACACACGGGCTACTGCATCGTCAATGCGCTCCATAGATACCTCTCCTTCTTCAACCAACTCTTTCAGATAATCGCAGAAACTCACTTCATAAGGAACCATCGACATGTCGATTCCGGCATTGATGGCAATCTTGATAGCTTCTTTCTTGGTGGCAGCAATGTGATCCCGGGTACAGAGATTGTTAATGTCCGCCCAGTCTGTTACAATCAGACCGTCCCAGTTCAGGTCTTCTTTCAGCCATTCGGTCAGTAATTCACGGTTAGCGTGAAAAGGTAGTCCGTTGTCAACGCCGGAATTCACCATCACGCTCAATGCACCCTGACGAACGGCAGCAAGGAAAGGAGCGAAATGTTTTTCACGCATATCGCTGCGTGAGATGGAAGACGGAGTACGGTCTTTACCGGAGACAGGTACACCATAGCCCATGTAGTGCTTCATGCATGCGGCTACATGGTATTCTCCGATACGGTTCGGGTTCTCTCCCTGAAAACCCTTCACGGCCGATATGCCCATTTCTGCATTTACATAACAATCTTCACCATAATTTTCCCACATACGTGCCCAGCGTGGATCACGTCCTAAGTCGACTACCGGAGCAAACGTCCAGGGGATGCAGCCAGCCTTGGTTTCATAAGCAGAGATTTCAGCACCTTTTCGGGTCAGTTCCCGGTTGAAAGTGGCTCCCATGTTGATGCCTTGCGGAAACATCGTTCCGTCCTGTGTGTAGGTCGTTCCATGAATCTGATCTACCCCATAGATGCAGGGAATACCGATCTCCTTCATCGATTTCTCCTGTATCTGTTTGATGGCTTCCGCCCACTTTTCCTTTTTCTGTGCTACCCCTAAAGGTACATTCAACAGTGAACCTACTTTATATTTACCGATAACCGTGTCGAGCATTGCCTCGCTAAGGCAGAATCCTTTCTTACGACTGGTTTCAAGATCGGATACCACATCAATCGTGATTTCACACATCTGACCGATCTTTTGTTCGAGAGTCATTTTCTGAAGCCATTCCCGGATATGAGTTTCAATAGCCGGATCGGTCGGGATGACAGGAGAGGCAGTCTGTGCATGAGGCGTAAGACAAGTACCGGCAAAGGCTGATACTAATACCATTTTCTTAATGTTTTTCATGAGTTGATATTTTTAGAGTGAGACTTTAATTCTATTACAAATGTAGGAAGAATTGCAGTCACCCGAAAGGGCGAAATGCAATTGAATACAAATCATGCCCCAATAAAATACATTCTATTCTCTTCTATGCCTTGCGAGACTTTCCGAATGTAACATTATTGCCTTATATTTGAAACGAAAAACGCTATCCTGAAAGAAAACGTTCCGCACCTTGAAACATAACGAACCTTGTTTCTGCCGGATTATGGTGAACTTTGCCATCAGTACAAACTTTAAAAATAAGAATGATGAAGAACAGTTGCAGACTTTTATTAATCTTAATCGGATTATGGATGGCTAATGTCTCCCTCGCACAAAAGACATTCAGGAACCCCATTATCACAGGAATGAATCCCGACCCGAGCATTTGCAGGGTGGGAGATGATTTTTACCTGGTTACTTCTACCTTTGAATATTTTCCCGGTCTGCCGGTTTATCATAGTAAAGACCTTGTTCATTGGAAATTGATCGGTCATGCCCTGTCCCGCCCGGAAAATAATCCGTTGATGGGATGCAATGCCTCCACCGGCGGACAGTATGCTCCGACGTTACGATACCATGACGGTACATTCTATGTGATTGGCACGAACTATGGAGGAAAAGGTTCGCAAGGAGTATTCTATGTGACGGCGAAGAATCCTGCAGGTCCCTGGTCTGATCCGGTATGGGTGGGGAACTGGTATGTAGATCCGTCTATTGAGTTTATCGACGGAAAGATGTACTTTTTGAGTCCGGATAATCAAGGCAGCTTCCTGTTGGGAGTGATGGACCCCGAAACCGGAACGTTTGTGGAACCTTTGAGAAAAGTAGCTTTCGGTCTGGGAGGCTCTTCACCGGAAGGACCTCATTTCTATAAAATAGGTGATTATTACTATATCATGTCTGCCGAAGGAGGAACGGGCTACGAGCACCGGGAAGTCATACAACGGAGTAAATCCCCTTGGGGACCGTATGAGCCCAGTCCTGTAAATCCTGTCCTGTCGAATATGAACTGTCCCGATCATCCTTTCCAGGCGATAGGTCATGCCGACCTCGTCCAACTGAAAGATGGAAGCTGGTGGGCAATTTGTCTGGGAATAAGACCAGTGAACGGCAAGTACCAGCATTTAGGGCGTGAAACTTTCCTAGCACCTGTGACGTGGAATGCCGACGGCTGGCCTAAGGTGGGTAAAGATGGTGTTGTACAGGAAACATATCTCTTCCCCAACCTGCCGTCACACGTTTGGATGGAACAACCGGTTCGTGATGATTTCGATGCGGAAACGCTGGGGTTGGACTGGACTTTTATCCGCAATCCTGCTCATTCGTTCTGGTCATTGACGGAGAAGCCGGGTTCGCTGCGTCTGAAAGGAACAGCAATCAACTTCACAACGAATGATTCTCCTTCTTTTATCGGCCGCCGGCAGGCTGCTTTCAATCTGACTGCATCTGCAAAAGTCAACTTTATTCCGAAAGTGGAAAATGAAGAGGCGGGACTGGTAGTAAGAGCGGATGATAAGAATCATTATGACCTGCTGATAACGAAGCGGAACGGACAGCGGGTTGCCATGCTCCGTAAAACTTTGAAGGATAAAGTGGTCGATACCACTTACAAAGAACTTCCTGCTACCGGAGAGGTGATCTTATCCATCACCGCCACCGAGACGACCTATACGTTTAAGATAAAGGCAGCCCACGTTTCTGCTATATTGGGAACAGCTTCCACGCGTGATGTCTCCAATGAAGTGGTAGGTGGATTTACCGGTGTATTTATAGGTATGTATGCATCCGGTAATGGGCAGGCAAATACAAATCCGGCCGACTTTGACTGGTTCGATTTTCGCTGCTTGGACTAAGCTGAAGAGGGTTGAAAACAAATCATACGCAAAAGGGAAACATTCTGTGCGTATGGGTAAAACATTTGGCAGACCGGGTGTGAACGAAATACCATATCTCCTTTGGGAAAAACATCTACTTTTGTATCGTCGGCTGGCAAAAGATGTTTAACTCTTAAATTATATAATATGCGAAACGCTTTATTCCTTATTTTTATTTCGCTTTGTTCCGTATGCAAGTCATCAGCTCAAGGTTACAGTAATCCTGTAATCCCCGGTTTCCATCCCGATCCGAGTGTTTGCAAGGCAGGGGATGATTATTATTTAGTCAACAGCAGCTTTCAATATTTCCCCGGAGTGCCTTTGTTTCACAGTAAAGACCTTGTGCATTGGGAGCAGATAGGAAACTGTCTGACCCGTCCGTCCCAGCTTGATCTGACTAATGCTAATTCGGGAAGCGGTATTTTTGCTCCTACCATTCGTTACAATGATGGAGTGTTTTACATGATTACGACTAATGTCTCCGGTAAGGGGAATTTCCTGGTACATACTACTGATCCCCGTAGTGAATGGTCGGAACCAGTCTGGCTCGAGCAAGGAGGCATCGATCCTTCGCTTTATTTTGAGGATGGCAAATGTTTTATGGTCAGTAATCCGGATGGATACATCAACCTGTGTGAGATTGACTCCATGACAGGCAAACAGCTTTCTTCTTCCAAACGAATATGGAACGGCACCGGAGGCAGATATGCCGAGGGTCCGCACATTTATAAGAAAGACGGCTGGTACTATCTGCTGATTTCGGAGGGCGGTACGGAATTGGGACATAAAGTAACCATTGCCCGCAGCCGTTACATTGACGGGCCTTATCAGGGAAATCCGGCAAATCCTATTCTGACCCATGCCAATGAATCGGGACAATCCAGTCCGATTCAGGGAACAGGGCATGCTGATCTGGTGGAAGGCACCGATGGTTCCTGGTGGATGGTTTGTCTGGCATACAGAATTATGCCGGGAACTCATCATACATTGGGACGTGAAACGTATCTGGCTCCGGTGCGGTGGGATAAGGACGCCTGGCCTGTAGTCAATAGCAATGGAACCATTTCTTTGAAGATGGACGTCCCTACTCTGCCTCAACAGGAAATGAAAGGCAGACCGGAACGAATAGACTTTAAAGAAGGAAAGCTTTCTCCCGAATGGATTCATCTGCAGAATCCCGAAGCGAAGAATTATATTTTTACCAAAGATGGAAAACTTCGTTTGATAGCGACTCCCGTTACGTTAAGCGATTGGAAAAGCCCTACCTTTGTCGCCTTGCGGCAGGAACATTTTGATATGGAAGCATCCGCTCCGGTAGTCTTGCAGAAAGCGGGAGTGAATGATGAAGCGGGAATTTCCGTCTTTATGGAGTTTCATTCTCACTATGATTTATTTGTCCGTCAAGATAAGGATCGGAAACGTTCTGTTGGCTTGCGATATAAACTGGGAGAGATTACCCATTATGCCAAAGAAGTTTCCCTACCGACGGATGGTGAGGTGGAACTGGTGGTGAAGTCGGATATCAATTACTATTATTTTGGTTATAAAGTGAATGGAATATATCATGATCTGGGTAAGATGAACACGCGTTATCTAAGCACTGAAACAGCAGGCGGATTTACCGGAGTCGTATTGGGGCTTTACATTACATCAGCTTCTAAAGATTCGAAGGCGTATGCTGATTTTGAGTACTTTAAGTATAAAGGGAAACCGGGAGAAAACAAATGAATCCCTTTTATAAAACAAATTCACCCCATCGTTTCCAAAACGCTCCCTATATGAATAACATTACAGAAGTGAAGTTACATGTCGAATACATAATTTTGTGGTGTAGAAAACAAATGTGTTTTGATGAGGCAAGGTTAACGGTTTTAAATTTAATCTAATAGTATAGAAGAATATGGAAAAACAGTCATTTAGTGATGGATTATTTAGTCCATTGGGTATTAAACGAGTCATATTTATGCTGGTGTTGCTCACCACCTCTTTTATATCATGTAGCAACAGTGATGAAAAAGGAGGAAGTCTGGAAGTGGCACAGGAATATCGTAATCTGGAGTTTGACGCTCGTGGAAGCAGGCAGACTATTCAGATAGACGGTCCGGCCGAATGGCATATCAGTACTTCGGAAAGTTGGTGTAAAAGTTCACATACTATCGGTGAAGGAAAACAATATGTAAATATCACAGTAGAGGCCAATGATACGCAGAAAGAGAGGACGGCTACCGTCACCGTTTCGGCGAGTGGCGCTCCTGATATTATTATCAATGTAAAGCAGTCCCTATATAGCGTACCTGCATACGATGAATACATTGCACCTGATAATACAGGGATGCGTGATTTGACTTCCATGCAACTGTCGGCATTGATGAAAGCCGGAGTGAATGTAGGGAATACATTTGAGGCGGTGATTGTGGGAAATGACGGAAGTCTTTCCGGCGATGAAACGTGTTGGGGAAATCCTACACCGAACAAGGTTCTTTTCGAGGGTATCAAAGCAGCGGGCTTTGATGTCGTGCGTATACCGGTAGCTTATTCTCATCAGTTTGAAGATGCGGCAACGTATAAGATTAAGAGTGCATGGATGGATAAGGTGGAGGCTGCCGTGAAAGCTGCGCTTGATGCCGGTCTCTATGTTATTATCAATATCCACTGGGAAGGTGGCTGGCTGAACCATCCGGTAGATGCCAATAAAGAAGCTCTGGATGAAAGACTGGAAGCGATGTGGAAACAGATCGCCTTAAGATTCAGAGACTATGACGACCGTCTGCTCTTTGCCGGAACCAATGAGGTGAATAATGACGACGCTAACGGTGCGCAGCCTACAGAGGAGAATTACCGGGTACAGAATGGTTTCAATCAGGTGTTTGTCAATACGGTTAGAGCTACCGGAGGACGTAATCATTACCGTCATCTGATTGTGCAGGCATATAATACCGATGTGGCGAAAGCGGTCGCGCATTTCACAATGCCGCTCGATATTGTTCAAAATCGTATTTTCCTGGAATGTCATTACTATGATCCTTATGATTTCACAATCATGCCTAACGATGAGAATTTCAAGAGTCAATGGGGAGCTGCGTTTGCAGGTGGAGATGTATCTGCTACCGGACAGGAGGGGGACATAGAGGCTACTTTAAGTTCGCTGAATGTATTTATCAATAATAATGTTCCTGTAATCATCGGCGAATATGGTCCGACATTAAGAGACCAGTTGACCGGAGAGGCTTTGGAGAATCATTTGAAATCGCGTAATGACTATATCGAATATGTAGTGAAAACCTGTGTGAAGAATAAGCTCGTTCCCTTGTACTGGGATGCCGGCTATACCGAAAAACTGTTTGACCGTACTACAGGACAACCGCATAATGCAGCATCCATAGCAGCGATTATGAAAGGATTAAATTGAATATTAACCATTTAAATAAGGTACAATGAATAAACACTTTCTTGGAAAATGTACATTTGTACATTGGTACTGTCTTGCGTTGGCAATATTACTTTGGTTGCCAATAACGATATTGGAGGCTGCTCCTTCACAGAACTTAAAGGTGTCCGGAATAGTAACTTCCGCGACTGACGGAGAACCGTTGATTGGGGTAAGCGTACAAGTGAAAGGTACGTCGACAGGAACTATTACAGACTTGAACGGTAAGTATACGCTGAATGTATCTACCGGACAGACGCTGGTCTTCTCCTACATCGGCTTTATGGAACAGCAGGTTGTTGCAACAAAACCTGTCATTAACGTAGTTCTGAAAGAAGATACTAAAACGTTGGATGAGGTGGTAGTTGTCGGCTATGGAACCATGAAACGAAGTGACTTGACAGGTTCAGTTGTTTCCGTGACCGGAGATGAACTGAAAAAGTCTGTTGTTACTTCTTTAGACCAAGCTTTGCAGGGGCGTGCAGCGGGTGTTTCCGTTACACAAAATTCGGGAGCCCCGGGTGGAGGTATCTCTGTGAGTATTCGTGGTATCAATTCCTTGAATGGTAACGAACCTCTGTATGTGATTGATGGTGTAGCGATTTCCGGTAATACGGACGGTAACTCCAGTGTACTGTCTTCCATTAACCCTTCGGACATCGTTTCTATGGAAATTCTGAAAGATGCTTCGGCAACAGCTATTTATGGCTCACGCGGCGCTAATGGTGTGGTGTTGGTAACTACTAAAAAAGGGGTGGAAGGTAAAGTACAGATTTATGCAGATGTGGCTATAGGCGTATCGAACATCCTTAAAAAATATGACTTACTGAATGCTTATGAATATGCGACTGCATTAAAGGAGTATAATGGTATCTCATTTGCAGATGATGAGATGGAAGCCTATAAGAATGGTTCCAAGGGTATTGACTGGCAGAATTTGATGTTGCAGACCGGTATTAGTCAGGACTATAAATTAGGTATTTCGGGTGGAACGGCTAAAAATAAGTATCTTATTTCAGCCAATGTACTGAATATGACAGCCATGACCATCACGACCAAGTATCAACGTGCACAGTTACGGATAAATTTGGATAATGAACTCACCAAGTGGTTGACACTTTCTACCAAAATTAATGCTTCACGTACTCACAGTCATAATGGGGGTATTGACATTATGAACTTCCTGAACTATTCTCCTACGATGGAAATGAAAGATCCGGTAACGGGCGTTTATAATATGGACCCTTATAATTCAGTAAATGGAAACCCTTATGGTGCACGTGTCGCAAATTATGGTGACTCATACGTGTATGCTTTGAATACTAATATGGATTTGACTTTCAAAATAATGAAAGGGTTGACATTGTCTGTACAGGGTGCTGCTAATTACTCTCATGTTCCGAGTTACTCTTTCACCTCGTCGTTAGCAAAACCCGGACAAATTAGTGGTATGGAAAATGCGAGCAGGATGAATCTATTCTGGCAGAATACCAATAATGTGACTTATAACACAAGTTTCGGCGATCATCATCTGACTGCAACAGCTGTATTTGAAGCAAGTGGTGCCGAAGGCAGAAATCTAAAATTGACCGGAAGTGATTTAGCCAATGAGTTTGTTGGTTATTGGAATGCAAAAAATGCAAAGACACGCGATGGAGAGAATGGCTATTCCGCAGAAGCTATTGTGTCCGGACTTGGTCGAATTATGTACAATTACAAAGGGAAGTATATGCTGACAGGTACTTTCCGTGCCGACGGTTCATCTAAGTTTCAGAAGAAGAATAAATGGGGATATTTTCCGTCAGCAGCTGTTGCTTGGGATGTTGCCAAAGAAAACTTTATGAGCAAACAAAACATTGTCCAGCAATTGAAACTAAGAGCCAGTTTTGGTGTTGTTGGTAATCAAAGTATCGGTGCTTACACAACATTAGGTATGTTGGCTCCTACAAATTATGACGGTTATGGTAGCGATGCAATCCATACCGGTTATTGGACTGGAAATCTCGCTACACCGGATGTAACATGGGAAAGCACCTATCAGTATAACATAGGTTTGGACGCCAGTGTTTTAGACGGTCGCTTGAGTTTTACAGCCGAATGGTTCCGGAAAGATACTAAGGACTTGTTGCTTCGCAAACCTGCTCCTCAGTATAACGGAGGTGGCTCTTTCTGGGTCAACCAAGGTGAGGTTAGAAACTCTGGTGTTGAATTCACCATCACAGCTACTCCTTTGACTGACAAAGATATATTTGGTTGGGAAACATCGCTGAATGCATCTTATTTAAAGAATAAGATAATCGATCTGGCAGGTAGTGATTTTATCGTTGGGGAGAATTATACAAGTATTGGCGGTGGTCCCATTCAAATTAAAAAAGTAGGGTATCCGATTGGCTCTTTCTATCTTTATGAATGGGCAAACTTTAATGACCAGGGCGCCAACTTGTATAAACATCAATCTAATGGAAGTTTGACAACCAATCCGGGTGCTGACGATCTGGTTACTAAAGGGCAGGCCGAGCCTAATTGGACTTTCGGATGGAATAATACATTTACTTGGAAAAATTGGACGCTCAATCTCTTTATCAATGCTGCATTAGGACAAGATAGACTGAATGTAAGCCGCTATGCGATGGGATCTATGACAGGTGTATATCGTTTCATCTCTTTATCTGATGCTTATTACAAAAGTTGGGATAAAGTAGCCAATAAAGCAGATGCTGTGTATGCAAGTCATAAAAATTCAGATAATAGAAACTATCCTGATTCCGACTTCTGGCTTGAAGATGCATCATTTGTGAAACTGAAAAATATAAGCCTTACGTATAATATTCCTAAGAAGATAACGAAAGTAGCCGATATTCAACTGTCGGTCAGTGCTCAAAACCTGTTTACATTAACGAAATATACAGGTATGGACCCAGAAGTGTACAGTGAATCCGATTATGGCTTTAATGGTGTGGATATGGGATCTTATCCTGTTCCAAGAACATTCACTTTTGGTATGAAACTTAACTTTTAATCTTTTAACTATACATGGATATGAAAACAATATATAGAATATTCAAATCTGTCGGACTAGCATTGATAGCACTTTGGATGGTGTCTTGCCAGGATTTACTGACAGAAGATCCTAAAGGGCAGTTGGCGGTAACTAATTTCTTCAATTCAAAAGGTGATCTGGACTTGGCTCTGAATGGAATGTATTCCAAAGTTGCGAGTGATATGTATGCAAATATCTGGGCAGGTTTCGAATCAGTGATGGGTGATGATATTTCTACACACCCTGCAGCTAATAAACAGGGGTTGCGTGAGGTAGATACTTATAATGTTTCGGACAATAACACTTGGGTGACTGAATTGTGGGGAGCTCGTTGGAGATTAGTAAAAGCTGCTAATTTCATTATAGATAATGCCGGACGAACTCCGGAGGTGAGCCAGGAAGAGAAAGATGCAGCCATTGGACAAGCTTATTATTGGCGTGCCTATTCTTATTTTTACTTTGTAATGGCTTGGGGAGAGGTACCTATGGTTGTGAAAGATGAAATCAATTACAACATGCCATTGGCAACCGTTCCTGAAATTTACGAGCTGATTATATCTGATCTGAAAAAGGCAGAAACAATGGTTCCTGCTAATTATACTAAAGAACCCTACGCAAGAAATGGGGTAAACATTGCTGTTAGTCAAGGAGCTGTAAAAGCAACATTGGCTTATGTGTATATGGCAATGGCAGGATGGCCGTTGAACAAGGGAACAGAATATTATCAACTAGCCGCTGCAAAGGCAAAAGAAGTAATCGATGCTTCGAAGAAAGGTACTTACTACTACAAGCTATTACCTGATTACAAGCAAGTATATTCGATGGAGTATAATAAGAATAATCCTGAAGTGTTGCTTGGTGTTTATTATAATTTAGGAATAGATGCACTTACCAATGCCCCTTTAGCTGATTTCCTGGCAGACTATGCTTATGGTGGCGGTGGATGGGGAGATACGAACGGAGAAATTAAATTCTGGTATGATTTCCCGGAAGGCTCACGCAAAGATGCATCTTATTTCCCGAAAATCATATTGAAGAATGAAACGAAGTTGCGTGATTGGTGGGAAGACCCCAATCCGGAAGCGCCGCGTGTGGTTGTTGCTCCCTGTTTCATGAAGAAAGTAGAAACGACCACTGGAGAAGAATTCGATTATACGAATCCGAAGATTTCGATGAATCAGAATGGAGAAAAGACGCATCAGATTATTCGCTTGGCAGAAGTATATTGCTGGTATGCCGAAGCTGTAGGTCGTTCCAAAACAGGTAGTATCACGGAAGCTGTCAACTTATTGAATGAGGTACGTAATCGTGCCAATGGATCTGTTGTTGCAGACCGGGATATCTATAAGACAACCATGTCGTATGATGAACTGGCAGAAGCTGCCTATAATGAACATGGTTGGGAAATAGCCGGATATTATTGGGGAAATATTGCCACTAGAGCGAGGGATATGTTTCGCATGAATCGCATTAAAGATCATTTTGAATACAGAAAATTAAATCCGGAGATTGAAGTGGCTCCCGGAGTCTTCAGGAAAGAAGCTGTTTCCGTATCAGGTACGTGGAATGACAGTAAGATGTATCTTCCCCGTCCTTTTGTAGATTCGTCTATTAATCCGAATTTGAAGAACTGAATGAAACAATAAAAACAATCATTATGAAACTAAGATATTTATATTTAGCAATAGGTGTATTATGTAATGCCTCTTTAGTATCATGCGGTGATAGCTTCAAAGAGAAAACAGAGATTGTTGCATGCGGAATCTCCACAAATGCTTTAACATTCGGAGTCTCCTCTACTGAAGTTCAGACTGTAGATATTACGTCAGAAGCAGCTTGGGAAGTAGCAGTGGATCAGGCAGGTGGTAATTGGCTTACAGTTTCTCCTTTGGAAGGAACTGGTAATGGTACGCTAACAATTGCTGCTGATAAGAATAACGGCCCAAAACGCAGTGCAACCTTGACCATAGCGGCGAAAGGTGCTGAACTTCGAACCATCACAGTTATTCAGGATGGCTATAAAGGAACCATTTATAATTACGGTGACTTTACTGGATTGCAAAAGACGGGGCTTGTGGCAGGGATCAATCCGATCACTATCGTAGATAATGACGAATGTGAAGATGGAAAAGCGTTAAGAATCTATACCCGGGCAGGTGAAGAGTATGAAGGTACTAATGGGGACCGTTTCAAGGTGCAGACAACAACGCAATTCGGATCAGGTCGTTATGAATGGAGGATATATGTCCCTAAATTCGGAATGAATGACCGGGCTAGTATTGGAGCATTTTTATATTTTGATGATGGGCATGAATTGGATTTTGAAATTTGTTCCGGTACAGCTGCAGACCGTGCAGCACATAGTGCCGGACCAGATGATATGCTGTGCCTTGTGACTAGTCAGGCTAATCCTTTTTTCTCTGAATTCACGCCTATTAAGGGGGATGCTTGGCATACGTTTGTATTGGATTTGAAGTTAGAAAATAAGAAATATCTGGCGGAGTGGTCGGTTGATGGTAAAGTTTTAAAGAGGGCACAATTAGATTATGGTGAAGAGGCTTATTTCCGTGCTATATCTAGTGTCGAGAATCTTTATGGTATGGGCGATCATGCGGCAACTCAAGAAAATTATGCCTTATTTGATTATCTTGAATATGTTCCTTATGATTATTCAATGAAGCCGATTATCGAAGGTCAGCTTCCTCCCGAACCAGAGGGAACAACAGTGAAGTGGGACTTTGAGGAAGCTGGTTTTGTTCCTGTTGGATGGACTAACAATGGAGGAACGATTGCGGATGGAAGTTTGAATCTATCTAACGGGAATAACTTCGTTTATAGTCCGGAAGTGGGAGCTGGAAAATATACATGGGAAATAGATGTTCCTTTGGTAGGGGTAGGTGAAAAATGGTTGGCAGGTGGTAATATCGCTGCAACTAACGCTGAAGAAAGGTCATTCTCTATGTTTGTTTTCTCGGGTACTGAAAATGATCGTGCGGCTTGTACGGTTCCTCCTGTTCCAGGTCAGATGCTGGTACGTTGTTATACGGAAGCTATGGGAGTTTACGGTGTACCTATTGATCCGGGTAAACACACTTTGACTATTGACCTTAGACTTAATGCAGATGGTGCATATTGGGCGGCATGGATTATAGATGGTGAAGTGGCGAAAACATTTACTACTTGGTATACTCCGGCACAGTTTAAATTTGGATTCTCAATGATGACCTTTGCTGATGGAGGTGGCTGGCAAGGAGATAAGCCTACTGCAAAGACATATACAGTCAAATATGACTATATAGAATATAAGAAGTATAATTATGATGAAGAATAACAGTTTACTTTACATTCAATGAGGTATTTAAGCATAATTGGAACAGCTATATGCTGTGTAATGTTGGTAATGACGAGTGTTTCCTGCAAGCAGGAAATATTCTCTTCCACCACCCAGGAGAAGAAAGTAGCTCCTTGGTATGTCTATATAGATGGAAGCTCTCTTAAGGATATAGAGCCAGTGAAAGAGATTATTAGTTCCATTAGCGTTTTCGGGAATCCTCCGAAATCATTTATCGATGAATGTCATCAGAATCATATCGAAGTATATCAGGCTGTAGGTGGGAATGAAGAAACGATTGATACGCCACAGAAAAGAAAGGCGCTTGTTGAGAAGTATGTAAGTGATTGCAATGCAAACGGATATGATGGAATAGATCTTGATCTCGAACATTTGAACCCTGATATTCAGGATGCATATACCGAATTCCTGAAACTGGCTTCAAAAGAACTCCATGCTGTTGGAAAGAAATTAAGCCATTGCGTTAGTTTTTATCCGGCTTTGTATCAGGATAACGAAACTAAGATGTTTCACGATCCGGCAGTTTTGAATACTACTTGCGACTTAGTTAGAGTGATGTGTTACGATATGTATTTTGCACCTGGGATAGATAAGCCCGAGCTCAAACATAGGGATGATTGTATGGGCATTGGACCTACGTCTAATTATCTATGGACTAGAGAGGCGATGCTTTTCTGGATGAAACACATTCCGAATGATAAATTAGTGATGGCTCTGCCTGCTTATGCAAATGATTATGCTGTAACTGGCGGCATCAAAGGAAGGCAGATTTACCAATCTGTGCCTGACAGTATAAATGGAATTTTGCCTTCTCCTACCTGGTTATGTTATGAAAAGGTAAACATGTATCTGTATGATGGTACTGATGGTAATCGGCATCTGTTTTATGCAAGTGATGCCAGAAGTACGGAAGCGCTACTTGAACTAGCTGATGAACTGGGAATCTCTCAAATCGGTTTTTGGCACTTTAATAGCGTAGATCCGCAAATGTGGGATACTGCCGCAAAGTGGCAAAAGAAATAATAAGATAATAAATCGACCTTGTAAATAATATAGCTTTATTCTCATCCCCCCATTTAGAGAAAAGTTATTCTTAACAATAAGAGGCCGCAAAGGTATGAATCCGTATCTTTGTGGCTTTTTATTTTTTTCTTACCTTTGGGGGACTTAACATAACCCCCAAAAATGAAGAACATGAAAAAGATCTTTTTACTCATTTCCGCCATTCTATTTATTTTTCCAGTACAGGCTCAACATACATTGAGACTGATGACTTATAATATTAAAAATGCGAATGGCATGGATGATATTTGTAGTTTTCAACGGGTAGCCAATGTGATAAATAATGCTTCTCCTGATGTTGTGGCTATACAAGAGGTAGACAGTATGACCCGTCGGAGCGGACAGAAATATGTGCTGGGTGAGATAGCTGAATGTACGCAAATGCATGCTTGTTTTGCACCTGCTATAGAGTTTGAAGGAGGTAAATATGGAATCGGACTGTTGACAAAGCAAGTTCCGCTACGTTTACAAACTATCCCTTTACCTGGTAGAGAAGAGGCCCGCACCTTGATTCTGGCAGAATTTGAGGATTATAT
>OGQF01001270.1_pt1 | contig 18125 bp, 10 predicted proteins | sample 1553141 | NCBI WGS metagenome assembly OGQF01 (sample SAMEA2580005, study PRJEB22360) | human gut metagenome | biome: human gut; feature: human-associated habitat; material: faeces | place: Denmark | collected 2008/2010
GCCGGTTTGAGGCGGGAAAATACGTGTTCTTTCTTTTTATGAAAGCCGCAAACGATATGGATGCATTAGTTGCCGGAGGATGTAAAATAGCTACTCCTACAGGAGTGGTAGGAAGCCAGGGGCCAGCCTATTCGGGAGCTGGCATAACCGGACTCACTTATGACGGTGTGGCATTACTCTATGGACGTACCTGTAAGTTGAAAATTGTGGTTCAGAAGTAAGGTTATTATAATGGAAGAATGAAAAAATATGTATTTTATATAAGAATCAAGAGAGGTTGGCTCTGAATTTGAGATGCTTCCTTAATATTGGCTATAGTTAAAGTAGTCCGACAAGCCTTGAGCTTACTAAAATCACCTTTACTACAAATATATCGTAGTAAGGGTGATTTTTCTTTTTAGGGTAAAGTCATTGACTTATGCATTAAATGAGAAAAAATAGAGTTGTTTAGTGAGTGTTATGAAAAAAATGTCGAATGCTTTCAGGGTAATTCAAAAGTTACGGGTCTATTTAATAAAAGAGCTTATAAAACACATTTAAATATGGAAGACATTTATATTATCATATCTAAATATCTATTGGGAACTGCTTCTCCGCAGGAGGAGAAAGAAATCATGGAATGGCGGAATGCTGATGCCGGGCACGAACAGGAATTTCAGGAACTGTGCGAGAGCTGGCAGATAGCTCATGCGGGAATACATCCGGTAATTCCTGATAAAGAACGTGTGTGGGAAAAGATAATGAGTAATCTGAATCTGGTGAAACCTGTGAAGATGTACACGCGGCGGTTGTTGTATCAGGCAGTGGGAATTGCTGCTATGCTGGCACTGGTGTTGGGCTTCTCACTCTCTCTGCTGGTTTCGGAAGAGGAAGAAGTAAGATTAGTCTCATTTACAGCTCCTGTTGGCCAGAAAGCTGAAGTCAGTTTGCCGGATGGCACTAAAGTTTGGTTGAATTCCGGTTCTACTTTGACCTATTCTACGGATTATGCCAAAGACCGCCGTTCTGTAAAATTGAACGGACAGGCCTTTTTTGATGTGGTGCGAGACAGTAAGAGACAGTTTGATGTATCAGTGGGTGATGTGAAAGTGTTGGTTCATGGTACGGCATTCGATGTCAATGGATATGGAGACCATTCAGAATTGGAAGTTGTACTGCTTAGAGGGCACGTGACGGTTGTCTCGGCTTTAACGGACAAGCTGCTGGCAGATATGAAACCCAATCAGAAAGTCATTATTCCTTTGCATGAAATGGAGAAGTGTAAATTGGAGGCTTGCGATGCTGAAGTAGAGTCCGTATGGCGATTGGGCAAGTTGAAAATTGAAAATGAGAATCTGCAGGAAATAGTTCAAAAAATGGAACGATGGTATGGCATCAAAATTCAATTGCATGATGTACCGGAAAATAAACGTTATTGGATGACAATTAAAACAGAATCTTTGCGAGAGATGCTTGAGATCATTAATCGGGTGACTCCGATTACATACACTATTAACGGAGAGGAGGTGAGCATAACCGGAAGAAAGTAATCGAAGAATAAAAAAGGACGCAGAAGAGTGCCATCTTCCACGTCCGAAGAGCAAAACCTGCGTATGTATGCTATCCGTCAGACGGATGGCACAGGTATCGCCTTGCTTTATGCAGACAAAGGTAATAATTAATTCCTTTATTTAACCTTAAATGAGTTTACAATGTTGAAGCTAAAACAAATATTATGTAGCATTCTTGTTTTGGGCAGCCTGCTTTCCAGCCCTTCGCTATGGGCGCAGAAAGAGACTAAAGTCAATATCGCTGCCAGGCAGATTTCTTTAAAAAATCTGATACAAGCTGTTGAAAAACAGACAGATTATACTTTTGTGTTCGATAATTCTATCCCTCTGTCACGTATTGTTTCCCTGAAAGGAGGTTCTCAATATCTTTCGGATGTGCTGAAACAGGCCTTTGATAAAAGTGACATTGCGTATGAAATAGTAGGCAAACAGATTGTTTTACAAAAGGTGCAGACGAAGACCAACCGGACGATTTCGGGTGTGGTGAAAGATGAGCAGGGAGAAGCGGTCATCGGAGCGAGCGTATTGGTAAAAGGTACCACCAACGGTACGGTTACCGATTTTAACGGAAAGTTTGAGTTGCAGAATGTACCAGAAAGTGCCACTATTGATGTGACGTTTATAGGTTACGCCCCACAGAGCAAAAAGGTGGTGGCCGGAGTACGTTCAATGAATTTCGTTCTTGAAGAAGATACAGAGACATTGGATGAAGTAGTAGTGGTAGGTTACGGCGTACAACGCAAACGGGACCTTTCCGGTTCGATAGCTTCCGTCAAAGGCGATATCATTACTGAATATGCAAATACTTCTGTTGCGTCAGCATTACAGGGACGCGTGTCAGGCGTACAGATTCAGCAAACTAATGGCCAGCCGGGAGCCGGAATACAAGTGAGGGTACGTGGTTCTAATTCTATTCGGGGTGACAATGAGCCGCTTTGGATTATCAACGGATTTCCGGGTGACATCAATATGATAAATACGGCCGATATCGAATCAGTTGAAGTGATGAAAGATGCTTCCGCAACTGCTATCTATGGTTCGCGTGGTGCCAATGGTGTCATCCTGATTACGACGAAGCAAGCTAAAGAGGGGAAGATTACCGTGGAATACAATGCCAGCTTCGGTGTGCAGAGTCTGGCTAAAGAACTTGAGCTACTCGATGCTTGGGAATATATGAGCTATCTGAATGAAAAAGCAGCGATTAATAATCAGCCGACGATATATACCGATGAAGAGATTAAATCTACTCGGCATAGTACCAACTGGCAGCGTGAACTGTTTCGTAATGCACTTGTTACCGACCACTCTGTGAATGTCTCTGGTGGTACGGAAAAAGTTCAGGGAACGTTAGGCGCCAGCTATTTCGATCAGCAAGGTATCGTGAAGGAAAGTGGCTATAAACGTATGTCTATCCGTTCGAGCCTGAATTATCATATATCAAAATATGTCACCGTGTCGAGCAACTTGATTTTCAGCCGCTCCAATCATAATCAGATGAATTCGCAGGGAGGTAGCCGGGGAACGTCTGTTATCGGTTCTACACTGATTCTGCCGCCAACAGCGACACCTCATTATGACGACGGAACCTGGAATGACTTCCAAACACAACCGATTGCACCGGTAAATCCGTTGGCTTATGTGAAAGAAGTGGATAATAAATGGTACGCCAACCGGATTATGGCAAATGCTTCATTGACAATAAAACCGATAGACGGGCTTTCAATTCAGTTGTCTGCCAACGTTAACAATAACCAGAACCGCAAAGATTATTACAAGTCATTGCAATACCCTAATTCACAAGGAGCTGCCTCTATTACATTTGGAGAGACAGTCGGTATCACAAGTAATAATATCATAACCTATAATAAGAGTTTTCTAAAAAAACACCATTTGAGTGTGATGGGCGGTTTTACTTACGAACAGAGTACATCGAAAACTGCGGGAACGGGTACGGCCGAAGGCTTCTTGAGTGATGTGACCGAAACCTATGACATGGATGCAGCTACCGTTAAGGGGCTGCCGACATCTTCTTATTCAGATTGGCGCTTGTTCTCATTTCTGGGACGTGTCAACTATAATTATGCTGATCGCTATCTGTTGACTGCCAGTCTTCGTGCTGACGGTTCCTCACGTTATAGTAAAGGAAACAAATGGGGATACTTCCCTTCAGCGGCAGCGGCCTGGCGTCTTTCGCAAGAGTCTTTTTTGCGTGATGTAGAGTGGCTTTCGGATCTAAAGTTCCGTTTGAGTTACGGAGTGACCGGTAGCACTGCCATCTCACCGTATTCTACGCAGAACACATTGAGGACGGAAAATGTAGTATTCGATAAGAATACAACAGTGGCGTATGTTCCGTCAGATACCTACACCGGCGATTTGAAATGGGAAACCACCTCACAGTTTAATGTGGGGGTTGATCTGTCCCTGTTTAATAATCGGCTCCGCATGACTGCAGATTACTATCGGAAGAAAACGACTGATTTGCTGAACAATGTAGAGATGCCTCGTTCAAGTGGATACACCACTGCTTTGCGTAACATCGGTTCCATCCGTAACTCGGGGTTTGAGTTGCAACTCGACGGGCGGATTATTGATCGTGCTGTGAAATGGGATTTGGGTGTCAACTTCTCGCTCAATCGCAGCAAAGTGTTAGTCCTTTCGGAAGATAAGGATATTTTCGGTGGCGAATTGGATAACACCATTCTGAAAGACCAGCTCAATCTGATGCGTGTGGGTGAGCCAATGTATGTTTTCTACGGATATGTTGAAGATGGATACGATGAGAACGGTCATATCGTATATAAGAATATGGATGACGATCCTGCCATCACAGCAGCAGACAAGACTATCATCGGTGATCCTAATCCTGATTTTCTGGTCAATCTAACTACAGCAGTCAGTTATAAAGGGTTTACGCTAAGCGCTTTCTTCCAGAGTTCAATAGGTAATGATATATATTCGCTTAGTATGGCTGCACAAGCTTATGATTATGGATATAACGGGAATACGTTGCGCGAGGTGTACTACAATCACTGGACCCCCGAGAATCCTACCGCAAAATATCCCAATCTCGACCAGACTTCCTATAAAATGTCCGACCGGTTTGTTTATGACGGCAGCTTCGTCAGACTGAAAAACCTCGAATTGGCCTACGATGTACCTTGTGCCCGTAGCAAATTCATCAAGCGCGCCCGTGTCTATGTGAGTGCCCAAAACCTGTTTACTATTACGAGCTACCCTTTCTGGGATCCGGATATAAATGCCAATGGTGGCGGAAGCTCGATGATTCAGGGGGTAGATTCGTATTGTTATCCTAGTGCCCGTACTTATACGATTGGATGCCGACTCACTTTCTAACATATAAAAACTGATGTCTTATGAAAAAATTATTGATATATATTGCCGCTTTTGCTATGATCCTGGCAATGAACACATCCTGTGAAGATATGGGCTCTTTGGAAGAACATCCGAAGAAAGTGGATGCAACGACTTTTATGGCGAATGCCAAAGAAGTGGAGAGTGTTATCAATTCCATCTATTTCCAACTCCGTCGTGATCCGGGATTCAGCCGTTATCTGATTGTTCTGGAAGAAGGACTGGCGGATTATTGTATTGGAAGAGGTAACTATGCCACAGCTTATGATACCGGGCTTACCAGTGGTGGGGTGGGCTTCTCCAAAGATAGCTGGGCGGTGTTGTATCGTGCCATTCGTTTTGCCAATAATATTCTTGACGGTATAGGTAATACTCCACTCTCGCAACAGGAGTATAACAACCTCACCGGGGAAACACGTTTTCTACGTGCATTCGCCTATTCATGGCTGGTACGAAATTGGGGCGCCGTTCCTTTTTTCGATGAACAGAACATGAATGACTTTAATAAACCCCGTACTCCGGAAGCTGATATCTGGAAGTTTGTGATTGATGAGGCCGATTATGCTGCATCCAATCTCCCGGAAGTGGCTAAATCTGCCGGACGTCCTTCGCGTTATGCCGCATTGGCATTGAAAACAGAAGCTTGTCTTTATGCCGGTCGCTATGAAGAGGCGGCTGAAGCAGCCGGTTTAATTATTTCATCCAAACGATATTCTCTGGTTGAGGTTGGCAAAGCGGATGATTTCCTCGACCTTTACGGTCATACGGCTAATGCCACTTCTGAAGAAATTTTCTATATAAAGTTCAACCGCGATAGTGGATCGACCATCGCCTATATGTATCTCTGCAAGCCCAATCCTTTCGTGAATATGGGAGCTGTAGGAATTTATACCGATTATCAGAAGAATAAATTTATTCAGAATTGGGATCAGAATGATTTACGCTATCAGTTCGGATTGTATAAACAAACGCAGAATGGAACACTCAATGCACTGACTAAAACGGGTATGGTCTGCTCGAAATTCAGAGATTCGGAATGGACAGGGAGCAGTACAACTTCCAATGACAACCCGGTATATCGTTATGCTGATATTCTGCTTTATTATGCAGAAGCTGTTTGTCGCTGGAAAGGAGCTCCTACCGATGATGCCATGGAAAAATTGAATATGGTGCGGCGACGTGCTTACGGACAGAAACCGACACAAGCTTCTTCTTCAGACTACAAACTGGCTGATTATGCAAGTAAAGATGCTTTCCTTGCACTGGTGTTGCAGGAGCGTGGCTACGAAACGATTTTTGAAGGTAAACGCTACAATGACCTGAAGCGTTGTGGAAAGCTTGCAGAAGCAGCTTTGGCTGCCGGACGTATTTCGGCTTTATCCGAAGTGGGAGATGCAGCCTACTGGTGGCCTATCCCTACCGATGAATTTAATTATAATATGGCATTGGATCAGACAAAAGACCAGAATCCTGGGTATTAACAACTTAATTAATTTGATTTCTTATGAATAGATTGAATATATTGATTGTAACAATTCTCTTTTTATTGACAACAACCGGCTGCGCCCAACAGGCTGAAAGATGGTCGACGGAAAAAGCAAACGCATGGTACGCATCTCAAAAATGGCCGGTGGGTATCAACTACGTTACTGCTACGGCAATCAATCAGTTTGAGATGTGGCAAGAGGAGACTTTTGATCCGAAAACCATGGAGTTGGAGTTGGGACGTGCCGGGGAACTCGGATTCAATACGGTACGCATATTCCTGCATGATATGGTGTGGGAAGCGGATCCGGCAGGGTTTAAACAACGACTGGATACATTTCTGGGTATTTGTCAGAAACATGGCATGCGTGCCATCGTCACTTTCTTTACGAATGGCGGGCGTTTTGAGAGTCCGAAACTCGGTGTACAACCGGCTTCTGTACAGGGTGTTCATAACTCTCAATGGATACAGAGTCCCGGAGCGCCATCCGTCAATGATCCGTCAACGTATCCGCGTCTGGAACGTTACGTGAAAGATGTGATGACTACCTTTAAGGCAGATGATCGTATTTTATTGTGGTGTTTATATAACGAACCGGAAAACTTCAAGCAGAAAGCATACAGTATGCCATTGTTGCGCGAAGTGTTCCGTTGGGCACGTGAGGTGAATCCCTCGCAACCGCTGTCGTCTCCGATATGGATTTATCCCGGAGGACATGGCACACGCAGTAATTTGCCGATTATCAGTTTTCTGGGTGAGAATTGTGACGTTATGACCTTTCACTGTTATTATGGACCTGAAGAAATGGAAAAATTCATCGCTTTCATGAGGCAGTTTGATCGTCCGGTTATCTGTCAGGAGTATATGGGACGTCCTCGTTCAACTTTTGAAGAAATAATGCCGATTCTTAAACGTGAAAAGGTAGGTGCCATCAGTTGGGGATTGACAGCAGGAAAGTGTAATTTCCATTTACAGTGGTCGAGCAAGGCCGGAGATCCGGAACCTGAAATTTGGTTTCATGATATATTCCGTCTGGATGGTACACCTTATAGTCAACAAGAAATTGATTTTATAAAAAGTATGACTTCAAACTGATAGATAACGGATTGAATAAATAAAAGAATGAATATGATGAAAAAGTTAAAAACTCATAGATACCTTTTGGTAACAGTGATGGGGCTTCTCGTTGCTTGTACATCTTATACCTCAACGGATGAGTGGCCCAATCCGCGTCCTAATTCAAATCCTGACCCTGAACCGGTCACCGGAGAGATTACCTCTATTCAGTCGCTCAATAAAAGTGAAAATGTAGCAGTGAACTCTCATGCGGATGAATGGGGGAATAGTTCTCTCGAATTAGACTATCGCCGGTTGCTGACTTTGGAAAGTCCGGCACTGTCGGCTGTGAATGCTCTTTATCCCCGTATCAAGAATTTAGGTGATGGGACCTATTTGCTATTATACCAGCAGGGACCACAGGCTTGGAATGTCTATTATGCTTTAAGTACTAATCTGATTACATGGCAGAATGCATCCAGTCCTCTGTTTCAGAGCGAAAGTGCCCGGCAAACTTCCGGTGCCAGTGATACACGCTGTTTCTCATCATGTGATGCAGTCGTTCTGGCAAATAAGGATATTTTGGCATTCGCTTCCTTTCGCTTGAATCAGGGATACAGGGTCGATCCGCAGAGTAATGGCATTATGATGAGGCGTTCTTCCGATAATGGACGTACCTGGTCGACTGCCCAGATTATTTATCAGGGAACGACTTGGGAACCTTATGCATTACAACTTCGTTCGGGTGAAATACAGGTCTATTTTACGGATAGCGAGCCTCTCACAGCCGATTCGGGGACTGCCATGCTGCGCTCTATGGATAATGGGCGGACATGGACGGTCGTTGGAAAGGTGATCCGTCAAAAGACTGGACTGGCTATAGATGGCTCGGGCAAGCAAATTTATTCGGATCAGATGCCTTCTGCCCGCGAATTAAATAATTCGACGAAGATTGCAGTAGCTACAGAAACACGTTTCAGAGATGAAGGCGACGTTTATCATATTTCAATGGCGTGGAGCTCCGACAACTGGGCTTCGGCTCCATTGACCGGAGATGAAGTAGGGCCTTCGGACCGTAAACTCAATTTTGTGCAGAAGGCTGCAGCACCTTATCTGGTGCAATTCCCCTCGGGAGAGACTGTCTTGTCGTACAATGCTTCTTCTCTCTTTACCATGCAGGTGGGTAACGCAGAGGCTTCCCAATGGGGAGAAACGTATCAGCCATTCAGTGGAAAAGGATATTGGGGAGCAACGGAAATTATTGACCCGCATACTCTTGTAGCTGCCATGCCTGCTACTTTTGTCAATAGCGAGAATAAAGATGCTGCCCGTATTCAGATTGGACAGTTTGTTCTGAATCATCGGATTAATGCCTCCGGAATGACACCGGTGATAGACGCCGACAACTCGGATTGGAGTGCAGTCAGTGATGCGCTATTTATCGGAAGTGTGTCCACTACACAAGCCGTGTTCCGCTTTGCTTATGATGCAGAAAATGTATATTGTCTGGTGGAACGTCTTGATAAAGACTTGACTACAGACGACAGCATGGAATTGATTTTTCAGGGTGGAGATGCTACCGGAACTCCTCTTAAAATCTCTCTTATTCCGGATGCAGTTCAATATACCATTAAATGCAGTCATTCTTCAGTAACTTGTAAGGGTGCGGTTCACGGAACTTTTGGTGACACGGCAGCCGATAAGGGATATGTAGTCGAAATGGCTATTCCACGGACTTTACTTCGGGTGGTGGCCGACCGTTTGATGTTTAATGCTACCTTATACGATCAGAATGGTAATGATACCTTCACTGGACTGACTGCTACGAATTATGAGAAATGGTTGCCAATCGTTTTAAAAGCTGCTACGGACCCTGAACCTCTACCGGGGGAAGGAGATACCGGTACTGGACCTTCCTGGAATAATGGCGATACGGAAGGTACATGGAAATAATGATAACATTTTAAATTTGCGAGACCATGAAAAAAAATAAAATTCTGATTCTTCTGGTAATAGGTTTATCATTGGGTAGTTGTGTGCAAACTGATGACGAGGCGTTTTCTCCGGAACCGGCCGTAAAAGGAGGAGAAAAATCCATTACGGCCATTTGTGCTGTTACTGCCACAACACGCACGTCTCTTAATGCATCCATGAATGTGGTTTGGACCCAAAATGATAAGATACGGCTGTTTGGCACTTCAACACCGAATGGAGCTGTTTATACTACTGCTGCCAATAGTGTTCGTACCGCTGTTTTTGATCCGGTGGACGCTTCTGTAGATGATGTCATCCGATATGCTATTTATCCGGCGTCGGCTGCGTCAGGCAGCCAGCTTGAAGGTACGACACTTGCTGTTGACTTTTCGGCACTTGCCGGACAGAAATGGATGGGTGCATTTAATGCCGATAGTGAAATATCATCTTTGCCGATGGCGGCAGCCTCTGATGGTGAAGCCTTCTCTTTTAAGAATCTGTGTGGTGGAGTACGGATACAACTGACTGATTATCAATTAATGGGAATTAGTGTTAAATCTGTAGCTGTACGCGGTAATGACGGAGAACTGGTGTCGGGTATAGCTGATGTCAATGCAGCGGATGGAATCGTATCACTTCGGAAGTCTTCCACTCTTTCTGCTGCGGCTACTGCATTGGTTACTTGTGATACAAGCGTACCTCTTTCTGCAGATAATAATCCATCGGCTCATACAGACTTTGTTTTATTTCTTCCTGCGGTAAATTATACCAAAGGGTTGACTTTCGTCATAACGGATGCTGCCGGACGGATTTACGAACAAGCGACTCCGGGTGCTTTCACTATTGAAGCCGGAGTTGTCAAACCGATGGAATTATTGCCGGTGACATTGTATTATGGTAAGGCAAACTGTTATCGTACGGCATCTGCAGGAACACTTGAAATAGATGTTACACCTTATTATTCATTGGCAGGAGATTATACTTATGAAAATCGTCCGAGGGTGAATATCAATGGGGAATTAGTAGATAAGGCTGTGTCTGCAACTGTTTTGTGGAGACAAACGAATTCGTCTTCATCGGGAGATGTTCTTTCTGCTGTCCCTGCATTGGAGGGAACTACTTTAAAAGTTCCTGTAAGTGGCGTGAAAGGAAATGCCCTTGTGGCTATTCGAGATGCATCGGGCAAGAACGTATGGTCTTTTCATATTTGGGTGACTGAAGCATCGGATCTTACCTATATTAATGAGGAACGGGGAACATTCAAAATGATGGATCGTAATTTGGGTGCAACTTCTGTTACTCCTAAAGATCAGAATGCTTATGGTGCGTGGTATCAGTGGGGGCGTAAAGATCCGTTCCCGCGTCCGCTTGATATTGTCCGTTCGAGTGCGACAACTGTGGATAACAAGGAACTGACCGCAAATGCAACCACTTCTGCCGAAGTGGGAACAGTAAGTTATACCATATCCAATCCTGATACCAGAATTTTTTCTACGAATGACTGGCATAATGAATGGCGGAATAACGGACTATGGGGAAATTCTGATGGTCTCACCAAGAATGTAAAAACTGTGTATGATCCTTGTCCGGAAGGCTATTGTGTGCCCGATCAGAATTGCTATCAGGGATTCACTTTTACTTCAAAAACGGAATGTGATAACAATTACGGGCATCTGTTTGTGATTGATGGTTCGCAAACTTCTTACTTCCCGACAGGAGGCTATCTGGATAAGGGAGCTAATAAGATTGCTTATCAGGAATATCGGGGATATCAATGGACTAGTAATCCAGGAACAACAGGAGCTTATTACTTCTATTATAATAATGCAAATCTTAATTTTACAGGTATGGATCGTGCTTCGGCAGCATCTGTCCGTTGCGTCAGGATGGAGTAAAATGAAAGATATTTTTTAATCATAATAATACATGCACTCATGAAATATTTCAATATTTTGTTTCTGATTTTGTTTCTTACTACAAGCGCAAAAGCGCAATCGGTCAAGGTGTCTGTAAGCAAAGTCAGTATTCCGACATACACAGAACCGGAACGTGAAGAATTGCCGATGTTTGCCGAAAACAGGATACACCAGCGTTCGAGTGGCAATCCTTATCCTAATAAAATCGTTCTGAAAGTGAATCGGGAACAAAAAGTGGATAAAGAATATACGCTTATCAAATTAGAGAATGAATATTTGGAACTACAAATATTGCCGGAAATTGGAGGTAAGATATATGCTGCCAAAGATAAAACGAATGGATATGATTTTTTCTATAAGAACCATGTCATAAAACCAGCTCTTATCGGTGCTTTGGGCTCGTGGATTTCCGGTGGACTGGAGTTTAACTGGCCTTTTCATCATCGGGCTTCGTCTTTTATGCCCACTGATTATGAAATAGAAAAACTGCCGGGGGGTGGAGTGATCGTTTGGGTTTCGGAACATGATCCGACAGACCGGATGAAAGGTATGGTTGGCATTGTGCTTAACCCCGGTGAGTCTATCTTTGAAACGAGAGTCAAATTGTCGAATATCACCCCGTTAAGACATTCGTTTTTATGGTGGGAGAATGTGGCGGTACCTTCGAATAAGAATTATGAGATATTCTTTCCGCACGATGTAAGCCATGTGTTTTTCCATTACAAACGTTCGGTTACTACTTATCCGGTTGCAACAAATGCGGCAGGAATATTTAACGGTATTCGTTATGACGGTGCAGTTGATATAAGCAAGCATAAGAATACGATTCAGCCTACCTCTTATTTTAGTGCGGCATCACAGTATGATTTCTTTGGCGGTTATGATACGGGCAGGAAATGCGGGGTTGTACACATCGGAGATCATCATGTGTCACCCGGTAAGAAAATGTTCACATGGGCGTACAATCAGTTGTCCCAGTCTTGGGAAAATGCTCTTACGGATACAGATGGAGCCTATTGTGAGTTAATGGCAGGCAGTTATTCTGACAATCAGCCGGATTTTACATGGCTTGAACCGATGGAGACTAAAACCTTCTCGCAATATTGGTTCCCGATCGGAGAAATCGGGGTGCCGGACTTTGCAAATACCACAGGAGCTATATACGTCAAGGATGCAATTAAAGTGCAGTTGAATAAGACTCGTAATGTGAAGATTACGGTCAGAGGGGGCGATCGGGTGCTGTTTTCGGGAAATGCGACGATCAAGGCCAGAGAAGAATATTCGTTGCCTGCGGATGTAAGAATGAAGTTGGGATATTCAATAGATGTCACCGCTAATGACGGAACTGTTTTAATGTCTTATACAGTGAAGAAACACGATACTTTTAATATTCCTCATACAACACAGGATATGCCGAATGTCAAGAAGGTTGAAAGTCCGCATTTGTTGTATCTTGAAGGTTTGCATGTGGACCAATACCGTGATCCTGCCACTAAAGGAGAGAGCTATTATAAAGAAGCTCTTGAACGTGATCCGAATTTTGCTCCTGCATTGATCGCTTTAGGAGAAGCAAAATTACGCAATGCTTTTTACAGTGAGGCTTTGGAATATCTTTTGAGGGCGGAAAAAGTGTTGACACGGTTCAATACGCGTCTTGAAAATGGGAAACTGTACTATTTGTTAGGGCATGTTTATTTAGCGCTCGATGAGCAGGAGAAATCCTATGATTATTTCCGGAAAGCGGCATGGAGCAGTGCTTATGTTTCTTCAGCCATGACTTATGCGGCTATGCTTGACATACGTAAGCTGGAGTATGACAAGGCTGTTCAACATCTTACTACTGCCATTACTTATCATAAAGATAATGCTGTAGCCAATGCGTTGATGATATATGCTTCTTATTTGCAGGGAGATAAAAAAGCATCGGAACGTCAATATCTGTCTGTAGAAGCGAATGATAAACTTAATCATTTGGCACGTTACTTCGGTGTGCTGACCGGTAAAGTTAGTGCCCGGGATTTTATGGAAAAGATACGGACGGATAAGAATCAGGTATGTCTCGATCTTATAGAAACTTTGCTTGTCGCTAATCTGCAGAAAGAGGCTGTTTCCCTGATAGAGATGTTGCAAACACACGAGCCTCTGATTTTTAGTCTGTCTGCCATATATGCAGATATAAAAGGCGGTTCTCCGAATGATTCGGCAACGGAGGGGATTGCTTTCCCAAGTCGGCGAATTGAAATGAACAGTTTGTCTCATTGGGCAAAACGGGGAAGTCGGAAGGCGCAGTTGCTGTTGGGATGTGCCCTTTACGCCAAAGGACATTATGAGAAGGCAGTCGCTCTTTGGGAAGGCTTGTCCGGTACTGATTATCGTGCTGCACGAAATCTGGCTGTCGCTTACTATTCACACATGGATCGTAAAAATGAAGTGTTACCCTTATTGAAGCAGGCATTATCCTTGAAGCCGAATGACGAACAGTTGATTTTTGAAACGGTCTATGTAATGGGTAAGTTAGGAGTTGCTCCTATTGAACGTATTTCTTTCCTGAATAATCATAAGTCTGTAATTAGCCGCGATGATATTATGCTTGAATGGGCACGAGCTTATAACATGGCAGGACAGGAGGATAACGCAATAGAACTTCTTAGGGGACGTAACTTTGTCCCGGCTGAAGGTGGAGAACATGCCGTAGCAGAACAGTATATGTTTGCTTATTTCCTGAAAGGGCGTAGATTAATGAAAGAAAATAAAATGCAAGAAGCGGTTGATTGTTTTAAGGCTGCGCAAACTCTGCCTCAAAATCTGGGAGCAGGTTTGTGGAATATCGTTAGATTGGTTCCATTTAAATATTATGAAGCAATCTGTTTGAAATCTTTGGGGCAGGAAGACAAGGCCAATGAGAATTTTGATTTTATAACGGGTATTGAGGTAGATTATTTTAGTAATATGAACTTACCGGAATTGCCATTTTATCAGGCACTTTGTTATCGTGAAACGGGTATGCCTTTCAAGGGGGATATGCTCATCAATTATAAACTGCAAGATTGGAAAGAAGGCATGAAGACTGTTGATGCGGGTTATTTTGCCACTACTCCTTTCTTTATAAGTTTCTGCGATCGTGCCGTACAGCAAAGGAGTGCTTATTATAGTTATTTACTAGCGCTGGCTTATCGCTACACCGGTGATACGAAGCTGGCACAGAAATATATTGAGCAGGCAGCGGTGAGTGATCCTTATGCTCTGAATATTTTTGCAGAAAGACAATTCTGAACGATCTTGTAAAGCTCATTTGGACGCGGATTCATACAGATTTATATTTAGAAAGAATCTGTATGATCCGCTTCATTATCAGCATCTTTGTTTAGTGCAATTAATGTAATTTCGGTTTTAGTATTAGAAAGTGTTTTGAAGGTATGGTTCTCTTTACGAAAATATATTCCGAAAGAAGATTATTTTTTGTAGATTTGTGAGACTGATAAACACAATTCCGGGAACGATGGATATTCAAGCCTTTCGAATTTATTACGATACATACTATGAACAACTTTGTTGTTTTCTCAACTTCTATACGCATGATGTAGCAGTCATAGAAGATATTATTCAGGAGGTGTTTCTCAAACTATGGGAGAATAAAGATTGTATTGAAATAACCTATATCAAAACCTATCTTTTCCGGGCTGCCAAAAATCGGGTATTAAACTATCTTCGTGATGAGGAAAACAGGCATCAGTTGTTAGAGAATTGGTTTAACCAGCAACTGGAAGAAAGGAAATATAAAGATTGTTTTGACATTGATGCCTTGACAAAAGTGGTGAATCGGGCAATTGAACAGCTTCCGGAGAGATGTAGGGAGATATTTTCCTTGAGCCGGAAGGAGGGACTTTCTTATAGGCAGATTGCCGAACGTCTCGGGATTTCTGTAAAAACAGTAGAGACACAAATAAGTATTGCGCTCAAACGAATAAGAGAGATCTTATCTTCTTCTGCATTTGCATTTTTGTGGCTGTTTATTCGATAAAATATTTATTCTTTACTATTGAATGTCAGATGAATAGATTTTTTGCTTTTTTGTATTTAGCTGTGTTTGTTACTGCTTGTGCGGAATGTGAAGTTATTCCTGGAATGAAAACAGCGTTTTATGGTATTACTCAAGATGGTGATACCGTTACTCAATATACCCTGACCAATGCTTCGGGGGCTCAATTCAAGGTCATTGACTATGGGTGTCGTGTGACGAATATTATGGTGCCGGACCGGGAAGGAAAAATGGCAGATGTAGGGCTTGGATATGAAAACCTAAAGGATTATGAGACTGGAGCCGAGCGGTTTTTCGGGGCTTTATTAGGACGTTATGCTAACCGTATTGCCGGCGGGAATTTTATGATTGATTCTGTTCGGTATCAACTTTCGTGCAATGAATCTCCAAACGGACATCCCGGGCATTTGCACGGCGGTGTGAAGGGATTTGATCGTGTCATGTGGAAAGCGATGCCGGTCAATAGTTCTGATACGCTTGGCATTGTTTTTACTCGTTGCAGTCCTGACGGAGAGGAGGGATATCCTGGTAATTTGGACTGTAAAGTCACTTATTACTGGACTCCGGACAATACTTGGCGTATAGAATATGAGGCAGTTACCGATCAGCCGACTATCGTTAATATGTCGCAACATTGCTATTTTAACCTTCAGGGTTATGACGGAGGTTCGGTTTTAAATCATATCGTACAAATTAATGCGGATTCAGTTACGGTAAATACTCCGTGGTATGTGCCGTTTTCGGTTGAATCAGTAGTGGGAGGACCTTTAGATTTTCGCACTCCTCATAGCTTTGCAGAACGTGTCACCTCTCCTAATGAGCACATGAAACTTATGGGTGGTTATTCGGCTAACTGGATACTTCGTGATTATAACGGAGATTTGCGTTATGCTGCAACTGTCACGGAACCTCAAAGTGGCCGTCAATTAGAAACTTACACTACAGAGCCCGGCTTGTTGATCTATACCGGTATCGGGCTTTCAGAAAAGATTGTGGCCAAAGGTGGTCCACAACAGAAATATGGTGGTCTGATATTGGAAACCATCCACCATCCGGACACGCCACATCATCCTGAATTTCCATCCTGTGTGTTGCGTCCTCATGAGAAATATTATTCCGTTACGGAATATAGATTTACTGTGCAAAAGTAATTCAATAGAGTATACCCTGGAATTACTTATCTTTTTCCGGGAAAACTCTTATTTCTATCAAAAAAAGTAATAATTTTGGCATTGATTTGCGGATTGCCTAAATTATGAAAGATAGAATGTTAGATTTAAAACAACTTACAGCTGATGTATGCCGGATTGCTACAGAAGTTGGATATTTTTTGAAAGAAGAACGAAAGAACTTCCGTCGTGAACGTGTGGTGGAAAAACATGCACACGATTATGTGTCTTATGTGGATAAAGAATCTGAAGTGCGTGTGGTGAAAGTCCTTACTGCTTTACTGCCTGAAGCGGGATTCATAACAGAAGAAGGCTCTGCCACTTATCAGGATGAACCCTACTGTTGGGTAATTGACCCCTTGGATGGAACCACGAATTATATTCATGATGAGGCTCCTTATTGTGTGTCCATCGCTTTACGTAGCCGTACCGAACTTCTTTTAGGTGTCGTTTATGAGGTTTGCCGGGATGAATGTTTTTATGCCTGGCAGGGAGGGGGCGCTTATGTGAATGGAGAACGGATGGAGGTCTCGTCTGTCCAGCAGGTGGAGGACGCCTTTGTAGTGACGGAACTTCCTTATAATTCCGACCGGTATGCATGTACCGGTGAGCATTTGATTCATGAACTTTACGGACGTGTGGCAGGCATCCGCATGACCGGTTCCGCTGCGCTTGCCATCTGCTATGTGGCTGCCGGACGTTTTGATGCCTGGCTTGAGGCGTTTATCGGCAAATGGGACTTTTCTGCGGCGGCGCTGATGGTGCTGGAGGCTGGTGGAAGAATCACTGACTTTTGCGGTAGTGACGACTTTTTGGACGGACATCATATCATTGCTACTAACGGACCGCTGCATCCGTTGTTCTTGAAGCTGGCAAGCGAGGTCTCGCCATTATAGCAAACAAGGCGATGGAGTGTATTGCTCTGTTGCCATTTTTTTTAATACTATACGATGAAAAACATAGTTAAAACCTGGTTCTTTTCTTTTGTCCATCTCTTTTTCCCGCGTCAGTGTGCCGTGTGTGGTGCTATCTTGCAAGAGGGTGAAGAGGGTATCTGCATGAAGTGCAATATGGATATGCCCCGGACAAACTATCATCTTCGTAAGGACAATCCGGTGGAACGTATGTTCTGGGGGAAGATACCTCTGGAACATGCCACATCTTGTTTCTTTTACCATAAAGGGAGTGATTTCCGCCGCATTCTCCATCAGTTGAAATATGGAGGGAGGAAAGACCTTGGCGAAGTGAAGGGGCGGTTCATGGCGGCAGAGTTATCGGCAGCCGGCTTCTTCAGTGATGTGGATGTCATAGTCCCCGTTCCTCTGCATCCGCGTAAGCGGAAAATGCGCGGATACAATCAGAGCGAATGTATAGCCCGCGGCGTTTCTGCTGTCACCGGTATTCCCATGGATACTGCTTCCGTTGCCCGTATGAGGCATACGGAAACGCAGACCCGTAAATCCTCTTATGAACGGTGGGAGAATGTGGACGGTATCTTCTGTCTGCGTCGTGCTGACGCTTTTGCAAGGAAGCATGTACTGATTATAGATGACGTACTGA
>OGQF01001287.1_pt1 | contig 17911 bp, 13 predicted proteins | sample 1553141 | NCBI WGS metagenome assembly OGQF01 (sample SAMEA2580005, study PRJEB22360) | human gut metagenome | biome: human gut; feature: human-associated habitat; material: faeces | place: Denmark | collected 2008/2010
TAAATAGTATAATTTGAATAAGTAATATTTGGTAATATAATATATTCCATACTAGGAAAATAGGTACCTTTAATATAGCATAAAAGAAAATAAATTAAAAGAAAAAAATTGAAAAAAATAAAGAATTTTTATTTGCCTAAAATTGTAAATATGACTTGAAAAATATATGTAATATAGATATAATATTATGGAATTTAATTGTTAATTTCCGTAAGGAAAAGGAGGAGCAAAGTGGCAACTAAAGATAAAAATATATGGGTGTTATTAATATTTATTTTAGCAGGTTTGGTAGTAGGAGGTTTGTTAGGTGAACTTGCATCTAGGGTAGATTTTCTATGGTGGTTATCATATGGAAATAGTTTTGGACTAGCAGAACCATTAGTACTAGACCTAAATATTATAAAAATAACATTTGCATTAACTATAAAAGTAAATATTGCAAGTATAATAGGAATTTTACTATCTATACTAATATATAGAAAAGTGTAATTAAAAATGGGGGCAGAAAGGAATTTTATATGATAATGAAAAAGCTCCCAAATTATGAAAGACCATATGAAAAATTAGAAATATATGGAGAGGAAACCCTGTCGAATTCGGAGCTCTTAGCAATAATTATAAAAACAGGAACAAGGGATGAATCAGCATTAGTAGTAGCGCAAAGAATTTTAGACATGGGAAGTAAATGTAATACAAAAGACATTACTTTTTTAGAAGAATTATCTATACAAGAATTAACTAAAATTAAAGGAATTGGTAGGATAAAAGCAATACAAATAAAAGCGGTATGCGAACTTGCGAAAAGAATAGGGAAGCCTATCTATGCAGAGAAAATTATAATTAAAGGCTCAGAAGATGTTGCAGAACTATTTATGAAAGAATTAAGAAACTTAAAAAGAGAAATAGCGAAATTAATAATATTAAATAATAAAAATATAGTAATAAAAATTAAAGATATATCATTTGGAGGTCAAAATTTTGTAATGATAGAGCCAAAAGATATTTTTGCAGATGTAGTAAAAATGCAAGCACAAAGAATGATTCTTGTACATAACCATCCAAGTGGAGATCCAAAACCAAGTGAAGCAGATATATTACTCACCAAAAGAGTAAACGATGCAGCAATGTTATTAGGTATTTCTTTTTTAGACCATGTAATAATAGGAAATAACAATTACGAAAGTGTTTTTGCAATAATGAGAAAGAAAGGATTGTTTTAATATGTTTAAATTTTTAGGACTTAACTCAAAGGATATTGGAATAGATTTAGGTACAGCTAATTTATTAGTAACATTAAAAGGAAAAGGAATTGTTCTTAAAGAACCTTCTGTAGTAGCAATAGATAAACATTCTGGCGAAATTTTAGCAACTGGATATGAGGCAAAAGAAATGCTGGGAAGAACACCAGAAACTATAAAAGCAGTAAGACCTCTAAGAGATGGGGTTATTGCAGATTTTACAGCAACAGAGCTAATGTTAAAAAATATAATAAAAAAAGTATGTAGACAAAATAACGTAGGAAAACCTAGAGTATTGGTAGGTGTTCCTTCTGGAATAACAGAAGTTGAAGAAAGAGCAGTAGAAGAAGCAGTTATGCAAGCTGGGGCAAGAGAGGTGTATTTAATAGAAGAACCAATGTCAGCAGCAATAGGAGCAAATCTAGATGTTTCAGAACCTAGTGGAAATATAATTGTAGATATAGGTGGAGGAACAACAGAAGTTGCTGTAGTTTCTTTAGGAGGAATAGTTATAAGTCACTCACTAAGAATAGCTGGTGATGAATTAGACGAAGATATAACAAACTATATAAAGAGAGAATATAATTTAGCGATAGGAGATACAACAGCAGAAGAAATAAAAAAACAAATTGGCTGTGCACTTCCACTAATGACAGAAATGACAATGGATGTTACAGGAAGAGACTTAAATACAGGACTCCCAAGAAACATTGTTATAAATTCTAGTAACATTCAAGAAGCTATAGAAATTTCTATAAACGAAATTGTAGAAACTGTTAAAGCAACTTTAGAAAAGACCCCACCAGAACTTGCTTCAGACATTATGGAAAAAGGAATTGTACTTGCAGGTGGAGGAGCTCTAATAAAAAATTTAGACAAGCTATTAAGTGAAAGAACAGGAATGCCAGTATATGTTGCAGAAGATCCATTAGACTGTGTTGTAAAAGGAACAGGAAAAACATTAGAAAATTTAGAAAAATTAAGAACAGTATTAATTAACGCAAGAAAAAGAATATAACTTTAATTATATGGGAAGGAAGTAAGAATGTATAAAAATAAAAAAAGTGGAATTATTGGAATAGTAGTAACAGTAATAATTTTAATATTGCTAGTAATACTTTCAAATATAAAAATAGAAAATTTGACAGTCGTAGAAAATATTTTTAGTACAATAGTTATGCCATTTCAAAATGGTTTTACAATGTTAAAAAATAAGATTTCTGGAAATGATACATTTTTTACGGATTTAGATAATTTAAAGAACGAAAACGAAGAATTGAAACAAAAAAATAGCCAATTAGAACAATCTTTAAGAGAATTAGAAATTATAAAAGCTGAAAATACAACATTAAAAGAGCAAATGAATCTTAAAGAAAAATATAGCGAATATAAAACGGTATCTGGATATGTAATAAATAGAGATATTAGTAATTATACAGGAACGATAGTTATAAATGTAGGATCAGATGATGGAGTACAACCTAATATGACAGTTATTGCAGATAAAGGTTTAGTAGGAAATGTTATATCTGTTACAGCAAACACTGCAAAAGTTCAAACTATTGTAGACCCAGCAAGTTCTGTAAGCTGTATAATTAGCACATCTAAAGATGCTTTTGTAACAAAAGGAAGTATAAATAATAGTGGAAGAGAAATAAAAGCGACATATATACCAACAGATGCAGTACTTGTACAAGATACAAGCATAGAAACATCTGGATTAGGCGGAATATATCCTAAAGGAATACATGTAGGAACAATAAAAGATGTAGTAAATACAAAAAATCCAACTAATAAGTATGCAACAATAGAAACTGCAGTAGATTTCTCTAAATTAGATACAGTTCTTGTAATACTAAAATAATGAAAGGAGAGCAATTATGAAAAAAACAGTATCAATTTTGTTAATACTTTTAGCTTTCCTTATAATATATTTTTTACAAGCAAATGTTTTTACATGGTTTAATATTGCAGGGGTAATGCCTAACTTATTTATAATATTAGTTTTAGTAATAGGATTATTTGCCGGAAAATATGTTGGAATATCTGTAGGAGTTGTAGCAGGATTACTATTAGACATATTTATAGGCAAGAAAATAGGAGTAACTGCTATAACATTAGGTATAGTAGGATTTGTGGGTTCAGCATTAGATAAAAATTTTTCTAAGGATAGTAGAATAACACTTGTTCTAATGGTTATGTTTTTAACAGTTGCTTATGAGTTACTTAATTATTCTATAAATGCAATAATATACACATATTCGTTGGAACTAGCGGAATTTTTTATAAAACTTGCAATAGAAACAATATTTAATGTATTACTAACAATAATACTATATCCACTTATTCAAAAATGTGGATATATATTAGAAGAAAATTTTAAAGAAACAAAGATATTAACACGATATTTTTAAATAAAAAATCTAAGATTGGAAGTGATTAATTGAGTAAAAAACCAAATTTAAAATTTAGATTTAATTTTCTAACTACTATTATATATGTAGTAGGAATTATTTTATTATTACAACTTTTCAATCTACAAATAGTTCATGGAAATGAATATAGAGAAAAATCTAATACAAGGTTAACAAGAGAAAGTAAGATAGAAGCAGATAGAGGTTCAATTTTAGATAAGTCAGGGAATACTATAGTAGGAAATACAATGGGGTTTAGTATAGATTTATATAAAACAAAGATAGATGAAGAAACATTAAACAAAACTATTTTAAATGTTATAAATGTTTTAGAACAAAATGGAGATACATATATTGACGATTTTATAATAAATATAAACCCATATTCATTTAATGCTTCGGAAGAAAAAGTTAAGAAATTTAAAAAAGATAATGAAATAGAAGATAACGCAACACCAGAGGAATGCTTCTATATAATGAAAGAAGAATATGAAATAGAAAATACAGATGTTGCAGAAGCAAGAAAAATAATGGCTATTAGGTATGCAATACAGGAAAAGGGATATAGTAGTACAAAACCATTAAAAATAGCAGAAAATATAAAAAGAGAATCTGTATTAATATTTAACGAAAAATCGTCAGAATTTCCAGGAATAAATGTAGTTGTAGAACCAGTAAGAAATTATGAGCAAGGAACAACAGCTTCTCACATTGTAGGCTATACAGGTAGAATAACATCTAAAGAGTTAGAAACAAGAAAAGATACATATGACCAAGACGATATAATAGGAAAAAATGGAATAGAATCAACGTTTGAAGAGTACTTAAAAGGTGAAGATGGGATAAAACAATTAGATATGAGCGTCGATGGAACAGTACAAGAAGAATATACTACGAAAGAAGCTGTAAAAGGTTCGGATGTGGTTCTTACAATAGATTTAAATTTACAAAGAGTAACAGAAGAAGCTCTAGCTAATACAATAAATAAAATAAATACAGGTGGATATTCTAAAAGATATGAAACAAATTCTGGAGCAGCTGTAGTAATGGAAGTAAAAACTGGAAAAATACTAGCAATGGCGAGTTTCCCAACATACAATCCCCAAGACTTTGTAGGAACAATAACGACAGAAAAATGGAACGAATATAACCAAAATCCAGATTTACCTTTAATGAATAAAACAATTCAATCTGCATATGCACCAGGTTCAATTTTTAAAATGGTAACAGCAATAGCAGGTTTAGAATCTGGAGTTGTAAATACTACAGAAAAAGTTAATGATACAGGCACGTTTTACCATTATAATGACAGTTGGAAATGTTGGCAAAAAGGAGGACATGGTTGGCTTAATATTACTGGGGCCATAGAAAAATCTTGTAACTATTTCTTCTATACTATTGGAACAAGAATGGATGTAGATACACTAGCTAAATACGCAAAATATTTTGGATTAGGTGTAAAAACAGAAGTAGAATTACCAGGAGAAGTTTCTGGAACAGTTGCTTCTAGAGAAACAGCTAAAAAAGCAAAAAGAAACTGGTATCCAGGAGACATGATGTCAGCTGTTATTGGACAAAGCTATAATGCGTTTACACCATTACAAATGGCAAAATATATAAGTATGGTCGCAAATGGAGGAGAAAAAATAACTCCAACTATACTAGAAACAGTTATAAAAGCAGATGGTACAGAAATACCAAAAGATGAAGTCGAACAAAAGATAAAGTCGAAATTGGGAATAACAGATAATGGAGTAGAAGACTTAGAAATATCTAAAACTAGTATAGACGTTGTAAAAGAGGGAATGAGATCTGTTACGTCTGACGAATCTGGAACAGCATATAGTGTATTTAAAGATTTCCCAATAGAAGTTGGAGGAAAAACAGGTTCTGCAGAAACTGAAAGAGGATCAGGAAATGGAAAAACAAATGCGTGGTTTGCAGGTTTTGCACCGTTTGATGACCCAGAAATTGCAGTAGTTGTGTTTGTAGAAAATGGTGGACATGGTTGGTATACCGCAGAAACGGTAAAATATATAATGGAACAATATTTTGGAATGAATATAGCGCAAGTCCAAGAAGATATGACACAAGCACCTTATGTAGAAACTTATAGATAATAAGAAAGGAAGTTGAACATGGCACAGTATGTAACAGTAAATTTAAAAAAAGACGTAATCGTTATGAAATTAAGTGAAAAAGCAACTCAGGCAGATACTATAAAAAGTTTAAAGAAAAAATTACCAGAACTTAAGAAATTATATCAGCAAGAAAAAACGCCAATATTTGTAACAGGGAGAATATTAAAAAATAAAGAAATAAGAGAGATTCAAGAAGTTATAAAAAAGAGTATAAATGTAGAAGTAGAGTTCGACACCCCTAAGGCCCTAGGGCTAAACGAGATAAGAAGAACTTATAATAAAGATGTAGAAATTTCAGAGTCAAAAATACACAGAGGCTCATTAAGATCTGGACAAAGAATGGAATATGAGGGAACATTAATAATCCTAGGAGATGTAAATGCAGGTGCAGAAGTAATTGCTGGGGATAACGTAGTAGTCGTAGGAAATTTAAGAGGATTAGCACATGCAGGTGCGAAGGGAAATAAACAAGCAATAGTTGCAGCAAATAGAATAGATACGCCACAACTTAGAATTGCAAACATAATAAAAGAAATGGTAAAAGATGATGACGCATACAATGTCGCATATACATATGCCTATGTTAACGAAAATGGAAGAGAGATCATATTAGAATAAAAAATTCAACCGGGATTAGGGAACGTTCCTTAATCCCGGTTGAATAAATTAACTTAAAAGCAATAGCAATAAACAAATTATTAGACCATTATCTGTGCTATTATCTTTATATAAAATAAAAATAATAAAAAGTATTATTAGATCATCTAAATATAATTTTATACCTAAAATATTAATGGAATCAACATCTATATCATTAGTATTTTTTATTGGCTCGTTGTTTTTTGAAGTATTTTTTTCTTGTATACTATTATTTTTATGCAAATTAGATTTATTCATATAGCTTTTATAAAAATTAGAATAAGGAGGAGGAAAATTATACATTTTTATCATCACCACCATTATTTTTAAATATTTCTAATAATGGTGCCATATTTAAAAGTTTCATATATTGGTCTAATTTAGATTGTCTACTTTTTCTAAGATAGGGTTTTAATGCAAGCAACAAATTAGAACGTTTATCGTTGTGAGTAGAATTAATTTTATCCATAATTTCTTTCATTTTTAAAATTGTATTTATATCTATATTACTATGTAAGCCATCGGAATTAGAAGAAGTAGAAGAGTCATTAGAAGCAGATGACTTGTCAGAAGAATTTAAATTACTTAAAATATCACTAATTTTATTCATATTTATATTACTATTAGAAAAATTTTTTATTAGATCAGATAAATCATCGTTCATAATAACCTCCATACCAAAAAATTAGTTTAAATTATCTTTTAACTTTTTAATAATTTCATCTTTGTTTTCGGATTTCATTATTTTGTTTGCAATTTCCATACTCTTTTGCAAATCATTTTTATCCACCTTAGATAGCATATTCATTAATTTAGCCATGTCTAAATTATCCATAAAATCACCTCTTAAAAAAATATATGAATGTAGTTATAATATTATATTAAAAAAGTAATAAATAGTTACTATAAAAAAATATTTTTAAAATATAAGTATCCGTTAAGGAAAAAGATGTAAAAAAATGAATTTACATAAAAATATTACAAATCTCAGAAAACCATTGAAAAATAAGGAAAAAAAGTATATAATATATAATATATGGGATTATTATTTTTTTAGGAGGAAAATATGAAAGAAAAGGTTGTTAATAAGTTAATTGCAGCTATCACCGTAGTTTGTTTACTTATGTCATACGTGTCTATTGTAACAAATTCAGTTTATGCTGCATACGAAGAATTGGAAAAACAAGGTATTGTGTCAAACAACAAAAATGTAGAATTTGATGCATACTTTAAAACAGAAGGAACAAATAAACATAGCAAAGAAGCAGAAATGCCTACAGAACAAAAATTATATGTAAGGGTAAATGTAAAAAATACAGGATATTTAGAAACAGCAACGATTTCATTAGAAAATCCAAACTTTGCAATTTCTAAGAATTTTGTTAAAACCGACGACATAAAATCTGTAGATTATGAGAAAAATCAAATTACATTAAACCAAATAGAAAGTGGAAAAGAAATTGAATTAGAAATTCCTATCAATTTCGTAAGAAATGATAATATGGACTTAACATATTTTTCGAGAGAAACAAAGTTAAACTTAGAAGGAACATATTATGATGAAAACGGAAAGTCAAAAAACATAAAATCTAATATAAATGTTAGATTAAATTGGAATGCAGAGCCAAAAGCAATTTTAAATGAAGAAGTAACTAAATATGGTGTTTATAATACAAATGTATATGTGCAAACACTATTAACAAGTATGTTAGAAGGAAATTCGCTTCCAGTAGAAAAAACACAAATAGAAGTTACAGTACCAAAAATTGCAGATAAAAATCCAACAGAAGTTAGAATATTTGCAAACACAATGGCTACAAATAGTGCAGAATTTACAAAAGATATGTGGTCTTATAATAAAGACACCGGAATATTAAAAATTAATTTAGAAAATAAAGAAAATAATAATCTAGTTAATTGGAAATTAGGAGAAGACAAATTTTATATAACATATATATATGCAGATACTACTTTTGCTCCAACAGTTGTAACTTTAAATGCAAAATCTAGAATAAATACATATGTAACTAAAGAAGAAGTTACAGCAGAAGTTCAAAAAAATGTAGAATTAAATGACAAAATTAGTACAGTAGTAGATTCAGAAGTATCTTCTACAGAAGAAATATATAAAGGTTATATGTATGCAAACAATAAATATGAAACACAATTTGCATCTACAATATCAGCAAATATAGCATATATAGATGCTGTAGACAAATTAGAGTTAATTGAAAACAATGCAAAATTTATTACAGCAAATGAAGCTACAATGCCAGTAGGAAATAATATGTACTATAAAAACATAGCTATAAGTAAAGCTGTATTTGATAAAATTTTAGGACCAAATGGAATAATCCAAATATACGATCAAAATGGTAACAAAATAGCTGGAATAGATAAAAATACTAACATAGATGCAAATGGTAATATGACAATTTCTATAAACAATCAAGATGTTACAGCAATAAAAATAGAAACAACAAAACCAGTTTCAGAAGGAATTATAACATTTAATATTAACAAAGCTATAAAAGCTACAACAAATTTAAATAGAGCAACAATCACAAGCATACAAAGAATGGATACAGAAGTTTTTGGAAATATAATTAGAGACGATATAGTAGAAGAGCTAGAAACAAAAGTTGCAACAACAAAATTAAATGAAACATCAACAAAAGCAGAACTTTATATAAACAATGTAAACTTAACAACAACTGCTAAAAATGAAAATGTAGAAATAAAAGCTATATTAAAATCAAATGACTATACATGTGACTTATTCGAAAATCCAACACTTGAAATAACATTACCAAGTGAAATAGAAGTATTAGAAATAAAAACAATAAACTTATTATATAATGAAAACTTAGCAATAAGTTCATATGATGTTATAACAGATGCAAATGGAAACAAAGTAATCAGAATAAGAATACAAGGTAATCAAACAGAATTTGTTACAGATATAAGCAAAGGAATTAATGTAGTAATAAATACAGACATAACATTAAGAAAAACAGCAGCAAATGTAGCAAAAGAAGCTATATTAAAAGTAACAAATAATAAAGCGATACAATACGAAAATGATGGTATAGCCAAAGTTGGAATGAATATATATGCACCACAAGGAGTTGTACTATTAAGTAGTGTAGCAAACTTTTCAAATGATAATGCAGAAGTAGTTTCTTTACCAAATAAAGAACAAGCAGGAAAAATAGGAATTAAAGAAGCTTCTAAAAACATTACAATGAAAGCAACAGTAGTAAATAATTACGGAAAAGATATTAAAAATCCAAAAATATTAGGAAGAATACCATTCCAAGGAAATAAGAAAACAGATGGAACGGAATTAGGATCTACAGTAAATACAATATTAACATCTGGACTTACGGTATCAGGAATAGAAAATGGGGTTGCAACTATTTATTATAGTGAAAATGGTGAAGCAACAGCAGATTTAAACAATACACAAAATGGATGGAAACAAACTATAGACGACGTTTCAAAAATAAAATCTTATTTAGTAGTATTAAATAATTATGTAATGCCACAAGCAACAGCTTTTGATATGGCATACAATGTACAAGTACCAGAGAACTTATCACACAATGAAAACGCATTTGGTACATATACAGTATATTATGAAGAAGAAGAAAGTAATCAAACAATATCAAAAGAAACAATGGCTCCAACAGTTGGTGTATCAACAGGAAAAGGACCAGAATTAAAAGCAGAAATATCTTCTAATATTGGAAGTACAGCTTCAACAGAAGATATAATGGAATATAAAATTACAGTAAAAAATGATGGAGAAGTACCAGCAGAGAATGTAAAAGTTACTGTAAACTTACCAGAAATGGTTGATTATGCAGAATATATAAAAGAACCTATGGGAGAAAGATATGAAGTAAAACCAGAAATAAGAACATTTGACCTTTCAGTAGGAAACTTAGCAGTACAAGAAAGCAAAGAAGTAACATTTACAATAAAAGCAAACCGTGAAGGAACATTTAAATTAGACTTAAGCCTTTCAGCTGGAAATTTAGAAAAATCAGAACAAGTATCAACACCAGAAGTAAATGTAACATTAGCAAGTTTTATTATTCAATTTACAACACCAACACAAGATAATGTAGGCTTAGGAAGTAAAATAGAATATTATACAAATATAACTAATGCAACAGATAAAAAAGTAGAAAACGTAAAAGCAACAATAAAATTACCAGAAAATGTAGAATATATAGAAGCATTTAGACAAGAATATGCAGGAGCTAATCAATCTAAAGAAGATGTAAAATACGATGAAAAGAGCAGAACAGTAACATTTAATGTTGGAGATATCGAAGCAAAATCTGCAGCAAAATACAATTTTATATTAAGAGTAAAAACAATTAAAGAAGAAGACGTAAATATGCAAGTTGTAGTAAAAGGAAAAGGTACAAACGAACAAAAAAGTTCTATAATTATACATTCAACAGGAAATAATAAATTAGAAGTAAAAACAGAAACAGATATAACTAAAGAATACTTACAAATAGGAGATGTTGTAACATATACAATAACAGCTAAAAATGTAAGCTCTGGAGTTATAAAAAATGTAAAAATAAAAGCAACAATACCAGATAACTTAAAATATTTAAATACAACATACTATGTAGATGACAAAGAAATGTTTAGTGGATACTTATTAGAAAATAAAGTATCAGAGGCAACATTAGACTTAGATGCAGGTCAAACATTTAAGTTTGTAGTAAAAGCAGCTGTAAACAAAATGATGGATCCATCAAAAGAAGAAGAAGACTCAAATGTAGATGTAGAAGTATCTGGAGACGGAACAGAAGATTTTAAAGACGAAATTAACAACAAGATAGAAAATGATAATGTTCAAAATTCTAATACTTACAGAATATCTGGTGCAGTATGGTTTGACGAAAACAGAAATGGTACAAGAGATTTAGAAGAAAAATTGCTACCAGGAATTCCAGTAACAATAGTTGATGCAGAAACAGGTAAAGAAGTAAAAAATTCAAACGGAGATAAAATTACAGCAACAACAAACGATAAAGGTGAATATATTTTAAGTGACTTAATTAAAGGAAAATATATTGTTAAATTTAATTACGACAACTCTAAATATGTTATTACAGAATATAGAAAACAAGATGCAGATGAAAAATATAATTCAGATGCAATAAATACAACAGAAAACAATGGAGTAGCAATTACAGACAGTTTAGAAATTACAGAAAATAGTATGAACAATATAGACCTAGGACTAACGACAAAAGGAATATTTGACTTATCATTAAATAAATCATTAACACAAATAAAAATGGCAGATGGAAAGAAAACAAAAGCTATACCTTATGAAAATAAGAAATTAGGAAAAATAGAAGTTGATGCAAAACGTATTAACAATACAAATTTAGTAATAGAATACACAATGACAATTACTAATAAGGGTAATGTAGCAGGATATGCAAAGAAAATTGTAGACTATTTACCAAAAGAATTAGAATTTAGTTCTAATTTAAATAAAGATTGGTATACTTCTGGAGAGACACTTGTATGTACAGCACTAGAGAATGAACTTATAAAACCAGGAGAAACAAAAGAAGTTAAATTATTATTAACAAAGAAAATGAATGAAAATGCTACAGGAACTGTAACAAATAAAGCCGAAATTACAGAAACGTATAATGACCAAGGTTTATTAGACGAAAAAAATGCAGAAGATGATGCAAATTCTTCAGCAAATGTAATTATAGGAATAAAGACTGGTGGACCAGTAACATATGCAGTATTAACATTAACAATCTTAGCAATAGCAGGTTGTGGAGCATATATAATAAATAAAAAGGTATTAAAAATATAGAAAGGAGGAAAGAAATTATGAAAAAATCTAAATTATTAGCATTAATAATATTATTAATACTTATACCAATGATAGCAGTAATTACATATTTTTCACCAATTTCAAAAGCTAGCTCATTTGTATACCAATATGGTGTAACAAATGGAGGACCTCCTTTTGTTACAAACATAGATGGTAAACAAACAGAAGTGTATTGTTCACAAGCTGGAGGATCACTTTGGTCATCTTGGAGACTTACATTTCAAAGTGCAGAAACACGTAATATGTCAGCAGGGCTTGCATATGCATTCAGACAATGTTGTTCTATAAATTCTAGACAAAATTTAATATGGATGTCAGAAATTGCAAACAATATTAGCACACCAGATTGGCATTCAGATTATGATGATGCATTAGAACAATATAACAAAATAGCAAGCTTTAATGAATATTACAAAAAGTTACAAGAAAAAGGAAAAGATATAAAATTTGAACAATCAGAAGCAGGACTACAAAGCTCAGAAAATGGAGTATACAAATTAGGCCCATTTAAACTATCTTTTTATAAAAGTTCATATTCTAAAATATCAAGATTATATTTAACAACAGATACAAATGAAACAATTGAAGTTAAAAAAGTAAACTTTGGAGGTTATACAGGTAGTGTAGAAGATATAGATTCTGGTGAAGAATTCTATGTATTATTATCACAAGAAGAAGCAAAAAATGCATCTAAAGTTACATTAAAGGCAGAATATAAATATGAAGAAGCAAGTGGAACATATACATATTATGTACCAACTACACCATCAATGGATGGACGTACAGTACAACGTTTAGTAACAATAGATTATACCGGAGGACCTGCAAAAGATGATGCAACAGGACCAGAAATAGAACTTACAATAGATTTAGCAGGAAAAGTATTTAAAGATAACTTAGCAAATAAAGATGGTACAGAAGATGGAATATTAAGTACCGGAGATGAAATGCTAGAAGGAATTGAAGTAACATTATTTGATAGTACAGGTAAAGAAGTTGCAAAAACAACAACAGACAAAGATGGTTACTACGAATTTAAAGATCAATTAGCTTCTAGACAATACTATGTAAGATTTAAATATAATGGACAATTATATGAACCAACAACATATCAAAGAGTAAGTAAGATAATAGATAATTCAGGAACACTAGGAAAAACATCAATAGAAGAAAGATCTTATGCAACAGATGGCAAAAAGAATAGACAAAACTTTAATAACAAATTTACGCCAGTAGATAGTACTCATACAGTACCAGACAGAAGTGATACTAAAAACCCAGCATTTGATATTTATGCGTACACAGGACCAAATGGAATGGAAGAACTATTATTATATGGAGTTTCAAATTCTAAAGAAGAATTACAAAATATCAACTTTGGAATTAAAGACAGAGAACAATTTGACATGAACTTAAGAAAAGATTTAGTAAAAGTAGACTTAAGTATTAATGGTAAAACTCATAAATATGATTATCCAGGTGGAGATAAAGACCTAGAAGTAGAAATAAGAGGTACAGACATACCAGATTATAATAGAGCAATTAGAAGTGCAGACTTAAAATACAAAATGGAACAACAGCTAGAAGAAGCACCAGATAAATTACAAGTAAAAGTAACTTACAAAATTCAATTAAAGAATCAATCAGTTGGAAAACTTACAGGCTATGTAACAGATTTAGCAGATTACTATGATACTTCTTATGAGTACATTAGATCATATGACGAAAACGAAAAAGAAATTGCATGGAAACAAGGTCAAGATATATCTGGTTCAGGAAAAACATATCATACAATGAATACAACAGCATTGGCAGACCAAGGTATAGACGACAAAAAATGGATATTTGTAGAATATAGAGTAACAGATGAAGCATTAAGAGCATTAGTGGAAGAAGGAACATCTACTAAAGAAAACTTTGCACAAATATCTGGTTACAAAAATACATACAGAGAAGACAGAAAAGACTTAAATGGACAATTAATAACAAATGCAGGGGAAAATGCAGGATTAATAGACGTAGACTCTACACCAGCAAACTTAAACCCAACAGATTCAAAAGTACAAGAATTTGTAGCATTTAGCAAAACAGACGAATACCAAGACCTAGGTGGAGAAGAAAAAACAAAACGTAGTATGGAAGTATTCGAGGATGATGCAGATGCAGCACCAGGATTAAAACTAATAGTTGATGATTCTAATAAGAGAAGAGCTACAGGAACAGTATTTGAAGATGCAGCATTAGCAGAAAAATTAGAGCAAGACAACGAAAGACTTGGTGACGGAACATATTCAAATGGTGAAAATTTAGTAAACCAAATTAAAGTGCAACTAATTTGTACAAATGGAGATGTAGAAGTAAAAGAGACTAGAACAAATGACAAAGGAGAATACGAATTTACAGACTACATTCCTGGAGATTACAACATTAAATTTATATATGGTGATTATGAATCTTTAGTAGCAGTGCAACCAAATGACGAAATGTACACTGGTCAAGACTACAAATCTACAATTTACAAAGACGAAAATTATCCAGATGCACATTGGTATAATAATAATATAGATACAAAACTAAATGATGCTAAAGATGACCAAGGAAGAAGACAAGATGTAAATTCTTATAGTAAAAACTTAAAATATAAAAATGCAACAGTTTTAAACTCAACAGCTAGAACAGATGAAGAAACATTAAGAGCATTAGCAGATAACACAAATATGAATGCTGTAACAGCTAATATGAGTATGGAAATAGAATATGTTGGACAAGAAAATGCAGAATATGCAGTAAAAAATATAGATTTAGGTATTATAGAAAGACCACGTTCAGATATATTTGTAGAAAAAACAGTATCTAATTTAAAATTATCAACAACAGGAGATGGTCAAACAATATTTAACTCTAATCAATCTGTACCAAACCTAACATGGAAGAAGAACACAAGAGAACGTAGAGGATTAATTCAAGCTACAGTAGATGAAAACTTATTACATGGTGCAACATTAGAACTTACATTTAGTATAAAAGTAATAAATACAGGTGAGACAGATTATGAAGATGAAACATATTACAATACAGGTGTAATAACAGATAAAAACAAAATAGTAACATTAGACCCATTAATGATAGCAGATTATGTATCTAATAACTTAGTATTTGATGCAAACTTAAATACAGGATGGCAAGAAATTACAGACAAGTCACAATTAACATCTGGAGATAATCCACATATTAAAGCAGTAGATGAAAACAAATTTAATGGATTACAAAAAGTTATTGTTGCAACAGATGATAACCCTATATTAAAATCAGATCCAATAGTACCAGAAAAAGCTAAGGATAATGCAGGAAAATCTTCAGAAACACAAACATCATCAGTATTACTAACAAAAGTAGTATCTTCAGATGGAAGTGTTACAGACGATACAGAATATGAAAACATAGCAGAAGTTATAGAAACATATACACCAACAGGTAGAAGAACATATAATTCTAGTATAGTTTCAATTCCTGGTAACTATAATATAGGAGAACCAGATACAGCATTATCAGAAAGAATTTCTATAGTTCCACCATTTGGTGCAGAAGATGTAGTAAAATACATAACAATAGGAATTGCAATTGCTGGAATATTAGCAGTAGGAATAATCTTAATCAAAAAGAAAGTTTTAAACAAATAGATTAACAACCTAAAAAAGGGATTAGGGATTCGGGGACGGTCCTTAAAATCCCTTTTTTTTTATATATTAGGAGAAATTTATGTACTAGAGAATTATAGCGCATTTTAAATTTTCTTAGAATTTGCAGTTGTTAGAAAATTTTAGGTTCTCGTCTTTTTGTATAGAAAAATCGAAAAATGTCATACGGAAGATTTGGACATTTGAACTATTTAATGATAGAATATACAAAAAAGAAAAGGAGTAGATATATATGACATATGCAGAAGAACTAAAAGAAAAGCTATTCAACAAAAAAGTAAATGGATGGTTTAAAATTTCTGAAGAGCTTAAACAAGAAATATTTGAATATAATGAAAGATATATGGAATTTTTAAACAATTCAAAAACAGAAAGAGAAATTGTTAAAAGTGCTGTAGAAATGGCAAAAGCAAATGGATTTAAAGATGTAAATGAAGTAGAAAACTTAAATGTTGGGGACAAAGTATATTACGTAAATAAAGAAAAAAGCATGTATTTAGCAATTATAGGTAAAGAAAAATTAGAAGACGGTTTAAATATAATTGGATCACATGCAGATTCACCAAGGTTAGACTTAAAACCAAATCCATTATATGAAGATGATAATATGGGATATTTTAAAACTCACTACTATGGAGGAATAAAAAAATATCAATGGGCTTCAATCCCTCTTTCTCTTCATGGAGTGGTTGTTCTTTCTGACGGAAGAAAAGTGAAGATAACAATAGGGGAACATGAAGATGATCCTGTTTTTACTGTGCCTGATATTTTACCTCATCTTGACAGAGTTGTTCAAGGTGAAAGAAAAGCCAGAGAAGTAATAAAAGGTGAAGAACTTCAAATTATAGTTGGATCAATCCCTTCTGTAATAAAAGATGATGAGATAAAAGAACTTGTAAAATACAGTGTTCTTGAAAAACTTAACGAAGCTTATGGAATGACAGAGGAAGATTTTATCTCTGCAGAACTTGAACTTGTTCCAAGTCAGAAAGCAAAAGATGTTGGAATTGACAGATCGCTTATAGGTGCTTATGGGCAAGACGACAGAATCTGCGGATATACTTCTTTAAGAGCTATTCTTGATATAGAGGGAATTCCTGAAAGAACAGCTGTATGTTTCCTTCTAGATAAAGAAGAAACAGGTTCAGACGGAGCAACAGGACTTCAGTGTCAGTATCTTGAATATTTCACAGCTGATATGATAGCAAAAGCTAAAGGAATGTATTCAGATCTTTACCTTAAAAAAACATTGTGGAATTCAAAGGCACTTTCTTCAGATGTAACTGTTGGAATAGATCCTGTTTTTAAGAGTGTTAATGACCCTCAGAATGCAGCTCAGCTGAATTATGGTATAGTTATCACAAAATATACAGGCTCAGGTGGAAAATACAGCACAAATGATGCTGATGCTGAGTATGTAGGAGAAATAAGAAAACTCCTTAATGACAGCGGAATAAAATGGCAGACAGGAATGCTTGGAAAAATAGATGAGGGCGGAGGAGGAACTGTTGCAAAATATCTTGCAATGAAAGGTATAAAAACTATTGATGTAGGACCTGCTCTTCTTGCAATGCATTCGCCTTTTGAAATTTCATCAAAATTAGACGTGTATGAAACATACAGAGCATATAAAGTTTTCTTTGAAGGTTTAAAACATGAAGAGAAAAAATATATAGGTAAGAGCAACAAAATTTATCTATAAAAATTAAAAAATAATACAAAGACGGCAGAAGATAATTTTATTTTCTGCTGTTTTTATATAAAATTTAGGTATTGAATCTGAGAGGTGAAACGTATGGCAAAAGAAAAGTATTCCGCCATTTACGGAGCATTAAAGAAAACTATTTTAAATCACGGATACGATCGGACGAAAATGCTTCCCAGCGAG
>OGQF01001301.1_pt1 | contig 17771 bp, 30 predicted proteins | sample 1553141 | NCBI WGS metagenome assembly OGQF01 (sample SAMEA2580005, study PRJEB22360) | human gut metagenome | biome: human gut; feature: human-associated habitat; material: faeces | place: Denmark | collected 2008/2010
ACTGCCTCGTGGCGGGTGTTCAGCGTCTCCATAGCCTTGACCGACGCGGCGACGAATTGGTCGTAGCTGCCGGTCATAGACTTGCCTATCCGATATGCGACATTGGCAAGTCCTATCGTCAGAAGATGCCCCAGCCCTGAAACTATCGTCTTGGCGTTGTTAGACAAAGTACCCAACAGCCGCGTGACGGTGTCGACAATAGACTTGAATTTCTCCTCAATGCCCAAATTCTTAGTCAACTCGACGAAGGCATTACTCAATCTGTTGAGCGACGTCATGAGGTTGTCGGTGTCGATATTGGGAATCATCTCGTCGAGAGCCTCGGCAAATCGCGGCAGAACATCCGAAGAATAGAGTTTGCCTTTCTTCATCAGCTTGTCCATCTCCTCGACAGAGACGCCGGCCGCTTTCGCCATAGCTTGAATTGCCACCGGGAGACGCTCGGCCATTTGAAGACGCAACTCCTCGGCTTGGATTTTTCCCTTGCTCATCATCTGCGACAAGGCCAGGAATACGCCCCTCTGATCTTCGGCACTCAAACCGAAAGCCACCGCAGCGCGCGAAACGGACTCGAAGATTTTATACTGATCGGAGAGCGCCATGTTCGAAATATCAGCCGCGGCCTTGAACTTGGCAAACCCACTTGTCAGGGAGTTCACCTGCACGCCGTATTTCTTCGACAGTCCGATGATGAACTTCTGGTGGTCCGCATATTCCCCGGTCGATTTGGAAACATTTTTCAGGGCGATATTGACGCGCGAGGTCTCCTTCGCCGTCTCGATCATCTTCGATACGAAATTCGACAGCCCGATGGCTCCTCCGCCCACTGCTGCGGCAAATGACATGAACTGCATCTGCATGGAGCGCAGATAGCTCTTGACGGAGGCAGAGCCTTTTTTAAAGTTGTCCGTCAATAACTTTACCGCAATCGAAAAGGAAAGTTTGCTGCTGCTCATGATAAGGATTTTTTATGCCATTGAATCGCATTCATGTCTATCAGTTCACCATTCATAAACCGGTAAAACTCCTGCTCGCTACGTGTGAGTTCCTCCCGGGCTTTACGGGCCGCCTCCTCGGCCTCCCACGGAAAAACATGGAGCTTTTGAGGATTTTTGAGTTTCTTGCTGTCAACATGGGGAAGAACCGCGTAAAACGTCCACAGTCTTCGGGATTCTTCTTCGTGACGAAGCTTGTCATTCAAAGCCTCGATATACATGGGAAGATCCTCGACAAACATTTCGTGCATCACGAAATGGGCATCCATGCCCGCAGCCACAATCAGCTTCGCGGCGATAGAGCCTATCGTGACATTTTGTGTCATGTCAGCATCAGACTTGCTCCCGAAATCCGGTTTGCGGGAAAACTGCGCTGTAAAAGCACTGTAAGCCGTCAGAGAACGAACCTCTGCCGCAACGATCTTTTCGCTTTGAAGCGTCTGTTCGAATACATCGAACGTGAACGGTTCGGCAGCACATGTCACGGTCGCGCAATACAGCAATCTACGCATATCGTTTTCATCGGAAAAATCCATGCGGAGAAAACTGCGCCCGGTCATTTGCTCCCATCGAACGATGGCCTCGATGTCAAGTCTGATTTTGATGTCCATACGTTAAAAAAAGGGGGACGGCGGAAGCCGCCCGCCCTAACTGCAAAATTGCTACTCCACGAGTGTACCGTCAGCCAATTCGCCGGTGCCCTGGAGTGTAATACTTGAAGTACAGATCGAACCGTTGTCAGCGGTCATGCTCAACGCCGTGATAATCGCCTCTCCCTTGACAAGGCTATCGCCCTGCGGAAAATCACCTTCGGATTCTGCGGTCTTTGCCATGACGAACGGGATGGGCATACGCTCTTTCATCAACCGCTTTAACGTGTTGAACGAGCAATGGCCCGTTTTGAGCGAGAGGAGAGATTCGCTCGACACCGTGTATCCGAGCTGACCGACAAGAAACTCTTTCCAGTTACCGGACATCTTGCTGCTGGTGTCGATCGTATCGGTACTGATCTCGATGCCGCACGACGTACCGAACGCGATGGGAAGAATCTTCGCGGGGGGAGTGCCTTCCACTCCGGCCGCCTCTGTCTGAACAAAGAGCATGAGCTTATCGCCCGTGATCATGTCCTTCGATGAATCATACTTTTTTTCTGCCATAGTTTATTGAATTGAAAATTGAAGTACCTGTAAATATTTCTTGTCGATATAATCCTCGGCATAATCCGTCAAACGGATGCACATATCGGGATTCTGCCATTCTCCATCCAATGCGTCATAAATTATATCGGCGATTTTGAGACTCCGGTCGTAATCGTCGCTTACAACGTTGATATAGAAATAGGAACGCTGCAAAGACGGCCCCATCTTGGACCATTCGAGATCCATTCCATCTCGCTGATAAGAGACGAAATCTCCCGGGGTACCCTCCGGTGCGATGATGGGAAAGATCTTGGTGCCGATCATCGCAGCCAAATCTTCGGAACTCCGAAGTATTTTGACGACCTCGGTGATTATCGTAAATTTCTTGTCCGCGCGTCCCATTACATTCGGCTTTGAATACGTTGTATTGCGAGTTCGATGCCGTGCAGGATCTCCTGCATCGCCGAGCGTTCCTCGCTCCGGCGGGCATCGCTCCAAAAGTAGTTGGCGGGCATGACACCTCGATTTTTCCCGGATTTGGTCCTGCGACGACGCGTTCCCAAGTCTACCAGATGGGCATGACGACCGCGCCCCGTATATCCAGCCAGCGACATAAGATACTGCTTGCGGTACACCACGCCGAAAGCCCGGAGCAGATTGCCTTTCTTGCTCGTTCCCATCAGGCGCGACCGCAGATTACTGCGCCCCCGGCGCGAAAAAACCTTTGCGGCGCGAAGCATGCCCTCCTTGATCGCCTTTTGCTGATCAAAGGCATCCAGACTGCGAACCAAATACTCGGCGGCCTGACGCGTTTGTAGATCTACGACTATCATTCGTTCATCTTGTTTACGTTGACCAGATAAGTGTTATCCGTGATATTGCGGTCGAGCAAAATGATCTTGTAATCCACGCCCTGGAACTCCACGATCTGACGGTCGTTGATTTTTGGGCTGTAGCGAACCTGCAAGACCCCGAAATGCCCATAGAACTCCTCTTTGGCATCTATCTTATCCTTGTCGGTTACATTGGAAAACCGTTTTTTATAAGCCCGGCACCTATGCACTGCAACGTACTCTTTGCTAACAGCTCCCGTAGCAGTCTGAACCATACGTGGTTCCTTGAACACGACGATCTCACGTAACAATCCTGCTCTCATCTCGAATAGTTCCTGTAAAGCGCGATAAGATGCCTATAAGCCTTGGTGTCTTGGACCAGAACACCGAAAGCCACGCTCTCGCGGCTGGCGTAATAGTTTCCGATCATGAGCAACATGGCCTGCCGAAGGGGGGCCGGGAGTCCCCCGGCCTTCCCGATCAACTCCCCCAGAGGCACACAAATATCTTGAGACACAACTTCCTGCGCGACATCGATCAAGCTTTCGATATACTGATCGTCGTCGGTGAAGTCATCCTCGATATTCAAATGCCTCTTGGCTTCAGCCAAAGTCAGGCATTTGGGCGTTGGTGTTCCGGACAGAGCCATGTCATTGCTTCTATTTGAAGGATGCGGTAACGAACGAATCGTCACGGACCTTACCCAGACTCCAGTACGAGTTCACGATGATGCGCACCATCGCCTGCCCGGCTTTCGTATACGGGTCTGTGATGAAGTCCATCGCACCCCACTGACCGATAAAGAAGTCGGACCAGTTGCCGAAGATGGCGCCATACTCATCCTCTGCATCCTGAAGGTCCGAGGGGATGTTGTTGCTGCGCAGAGCACGGTAGCCGTTCAGCGTGCCGTCCCCGTTCCCGGTGAAGATGAAGCCCCCGGCGCCCGAAGCATCCTTGACCTTGGTCTTCGCAAGACCGATGAGTTTCGGGTTGAGAAGGTAGGCCAGATTCCCGAACAGTGCATTGTTCGTGTCGCACTTGGTCTCCATCTCTACGATCTGAGCCCATGTCATCGAACCTTTGATCTCGGGCGCCTTCTGGAACAGACCATCGGGAATCTTGTCGTCGTGTGCGGCCTTGCTGAAAGCTGTCTTTTCCAGCTTCTGAGCGATGGCCGTGGCCAGCAGACGACGGACCAAGGCCTCGACACTCGCATTCTCCTGCACCAGCAACTGACGGCTGATCTCGACGATAGACGTAAGGCGCTTGGGAGAGAATACCGTACCCTTGGAAATCGTAGGGGCGCCGTCTTTGGCCTCGTCGTTCTCTCCTTCCCAGGATACTGTCGCGGCGCTGACATTGGGCCAGTAGATATTGCCCCGCAGTCCGTTCATGATACGTGCTCCGGCGCGTGTCAGAACCAGGTTCGGCTCCAGCGGAAGCAGCATCTCCATCTGATCCTCGTCGATCACGACACCCGTTGCAGCCTCCGCAGTTGCGGTAAGCGCAGCACGGGTATTCATCGGGAGAATGAGGTTTCCGCCGTCGGAGTTGCTGGCCATATACGGAGCATGTGCGCGCGCAGCCTCGTCGATCATGCGCGCCTCGGCGTCGTGCTGGGGTTGATGATTCAGCTGATTGACGAGGGCCCGACGGAATGAGAATTTCTCTTCCGGGGTATGCGGCTGCCCCTTGCCGCGGTTCTCCGATTCGCGAGTCTCGATTTCAAGGTTGATTTCAGCCATACGGACCTGAATCTCCCCCAGTTGCGTATTCTCCGCGTCGGAGAACTGACGCTTTTCGCTGCGGGCGGCATCGATGATGCCCTGCGCCTGCGTAGCAAGGCTTCTCTTCTCGTCACGCAGTTCGGTGATACTCTTTTCTTTTGCCATAATGTATTAGATATTAAAAAGTTGTTCTGCTTTGGCGTAATACTCTTCACGGCTGCGACGTTCCTGCTCCTCCAGCTCTTTCTCGGCCTCCTCCTTGCCGCGCATGGAAACAGAAGTCGCAGAATACGCAGCGCGATATACGGGCGACACATCGAATATCTCTGCGATTTTGAGGATGCGGCGGCTCCAGATGCCGTCATCGCGCCGCTCCCACTTATCCTGCTCAACGGTAAAGGCAAAGGAGCTCTGATCGATCTCACCGCGCCGGAGATTCTCTTCGAGTTCATGCCCGATTGCCGTGTCCGGCCGCTTGAAGCGATATTTCAATCCTCGGTCGTCGACCGTAAGTTCCAGACTGCCATTGCCATTCTTCGACCGAGCGAGAACTCCGCGCTCAATCGAATGGTTCAGCAGGGCAAATACGTCGCTGCGTTCCAAAACCCCATCCAAAGCCCCCGACTCGATAGTTTCGTAGAACGGCAGCCCGTCGGACCGCGTATTGAAGAGCATAGCGTAGCCCTCAACCATACCTTCCTCTGGGGCGAAGCGCACTTCACTCTGTATGTTCCTGACTTCTCTTTCCATTATTCTCGATTTTGATTTTGATCGTCCGTTATATTCAGGTTTGATACACGGGCGGCCGCGGGCATCGTCACGGCCGCATCAAGCGTTTGGACATTCACCTGCACGAATGCCCGATCTCCATTGTCCAAACGAGACAGGTTATTCTCCCGGCGTACTTCATTCGGAGTGATCGCGCCGATATAGAACATATCTTTCAAGTAAGCAGCTTGGGCTGCTTTGTCGGTACGCAGGATCGCAGAAGTGGAGAACTCGGCAATGACACTGTCTCGCTCCGAAGGCAAAAAGACTTTGCGATTGATCTCCTGTTCGATTTTCGTGATGACAGACAATGCCGTATCGGTCAGATAATCCAACTGCGTAGCTTCCACCGTGGAATAGCTCGATTTACTCAAATCGAACGCTTTGACAGGTGAAACAGAGAAGAAACGACAAATGTCTACAACATTGAACTGACGCGACTCAAGCAGCTGGGAATCCTTCGGGCTGATAGTAATCGGCTGATATGACATGTTAGCCTCCAATATCGTTATATTGCTGCTTCCGGAATTTTGATTCATGCGCCGATCCCACGTAGCGTAGATATCATCCTTTTGCTCTTTAGTGAGTCGGCCAGCCTCCACTTTGAGAACCCCGGCGGCGCTCGCACGACTATGCAGAAAGTTAACCGCGTGCTCCTCACTCGCCGTAGCGATGCCGAGGGTCTGCCGGGCGTGTGTAAGCGTAGAAACGCCCGTAATGCCGTCGTAACTGAAATTCAGAACATGGATCATGTCCTTCGGCTCCACAAGATTTTTGAACCCGGAAATTTGATAACGTTTCCGCTTGATCCCGCGGCCGTCCATGATCCAGACGATAGACACTAACTGCGACGGAATGAAGATCAGCTGCGTGACCTCCAATTTCGAGTTGCGTTCAATATAAGCATATCCGTTACCTTGGAGCAGAACAGAAGCCATCAGCGTCTTGATGAACGTGTAGCGGGTCATATTCTCGTTCGGCTCCGAATTCAAGATATAGTAGGCCGGATGCGACTTATATTTACTCTTGAATCCCTCCTCGTCCAGCAGGTAAGTTTCAAGCGGGAGCACGGCAACGCTGCCGGAGATGAGATCCACGCACCGATAGACAGTGGAGAGAAGCATCGGCAGGCTGTTGCTTTGCAGGAATCCCGGATAACCTCCCGTGTATGCGGGAATCCCGGACACCTCCTGCTTGGATGCCTTGCGGAAATCAATAGAAAGTTTATAGCCGAACAGATTCATCGCATGCTCTTTACTATAAACCAAAAATTTGTCCGACATTTTGTCCGACAAACGTAAAATCAATAGAGCTGACCGTATCTCGGCGTAGATAAATAGGCCGAGAGAGCCATCAGAGACGCTATTACGCCGTCGATCTTTTTTTCTTCATATTGTTTCGATGGTTTGGTGTTCCCGTTCCGGTCGCGGGCCATAACAACGTTGCGAAAACAATGGCGCGTGATGATGTTGTTATCGAATTTAGCCCGATACGACAGTATGAGGCGTTCGAGTTCTTTGGTCGGGCGGTTGAAATTACCGATACTTTGACTGACCGGCTCCATAGGCATTCCCTTCTCCGTAGCATTGATAACGAACTGCGTGGCATTCCAATCGTCATAGCCCACCTTTTGGAGGTAGAACCACTCACGAAGCTGCATCAAATCATTCAGAATATAGTCGTAATCCGTAACATTTCCCGGCGTCACGGTAAGGCACCCCATACGGCGCCATTCGCTATAACGCTCTTTGAAGCGTTTCTCTTGAAGGGCCGCCTCCGGAAGATAATATTTCACGAAGAAATACATGAACTCATCGGTGGGAATCATATACGCAAGTGCCGTCAAGTCGCTCGTGGCCGACAAGTCGACGCCCGCGAAGCAATCTCTGCCACGGAAATCATCGACATTCAAATTTTGCGAAGCTGAAAGGATATAATGCTCCGGAATCCATACCGTATCGGCATCGCACCACATATTGATATTCTTGGTTTTGATACCTACCTCTTCAGACGGAGAGTTCACAGCTTTCTGCACTTGCTCGCGGATATACGCAGGTTTCACAGTGACTCCCAGATTCGGATTGCTCTTGATCCACATGTTTTCGTCTTTCCAATCGTCTCCCTCATCCAGCGCATAGATCAGCGCAAAGAGAGAATCGTCCGGCTTCAAACCGCTCAAAACCTCCGTGCACATCGTTCGGTATTGATAGCACGGACCCAGCTTGTCGAAACCGGCCGTCGTTATGATAACGCCGAGGGGATCGTCTCGCATACCCTGCGAGGACTGCAACACATCTTTCAGCTTGGTATTTTTAGCCGCGTGATACTCATCGAGCAGATACATTGAAGCGTTGAAACCATCGAGTTTGCTGTCATCAGCGGCCAAGACCCGCAACGTTGACAGCATCTTATCAAAATTAACCCTATCCCGATAGGGTTTCAAGTATTTACCGATAGGATCGATGCTCTTTACGAAATTCGAGCACATACCGAAGCTGATCTTCGCTTGATCCTTACTGTTAGCCGCAAGATAGACCTCGGCATTCATTTCCTCCTCCCCGATCAGACTATTGAGACACAGAGCCGCCGCAAGTGCAGATTTCCCCTGCTTTCGGGCCATCTCCATGTACACGGATTTCACCAGACGGCTTCCGTCCTCCTTGCGATAGAAGCCGTAAATGTTCGCAACGGCGAACTCCTGCCACAATTCGAGCACAAAGGGCTTGCCGGCATGCCGCCCGGTATAATGCCGGAGCATATGAATGAAGCGGATAACATCCTGAACTTTTTTTTCGCGGAATTCATACCGATCATCTTCCATAAAGGCAAAAAAACGCTCGCAGGCGAGTTTTACCCACTTGCCAGCAACGATATCCCCGTTCAATACACGCTGCGCGTATAGTATGTATCCCGGTACCTTAACCACGAGTACGCTTTTCCCGGATATACTCATCAAGCGGAGTGTCCGGGGCGCCATCGCCCGGCTTATGCGAATCTATCTGGGCCTTGCTCTTGATAGTCAATCCGTATTGTTTGGCAACATCGAGATATTGCGCCCATGCCTCACGGGCGATATTCACATACGGATGCTTAACCTCCTCTCCTTTATTATTTGTGGTAATCATCGAATGATCAGACAACCAATTTATAGCAGTGAGATACTGGTCAAAACTGGTAGCCAAACGATGCAGGTTCGGAATATCAGACACGCCGATCTTATTCTCGTCATTTAATTTGCGAACCAGATCGCGGATAAAACGTTTCGTTTCGTCATGCTGGATCGATCCCGGAATCTTAAATCTTACATTTCCCATATTTTTCACTTTTCTAAATTACCGTTGTGGATATTCTGATGACACTTTTTGCAGACGGACATCAAATTGGAATAATCGTAAGCAAGCCATAGGCGCGACTGGGGATCATCCGTAGACATGAACGAAACAATGTGGTGGACATCCTCCGCAGGAATCGCAAGTCCCTTTCTGGTGCATACCTCGCAGAGCGGATCGTTCATGAATTTGATGTCGCGCAAATGCTGCCAACGACGACTATTATAGATCTTGCGACGCTCCGCATCGTAACGACTGCTATTATTCTTGGTTTTCCGTGGTTTTAAGATCGTGGGCATAAAATAAGGGATTATATTGTTTTTCATCTGCGCATGTTTGGTAGAGCACCATGCGGTAGCGATATTGGAAATACTCGATGAAATCGGAATCCGAACGGAAATTCAGGCACCGAAGATCGTGCGTAACCATCAAAATCGTATCATGGAAAATATCCATACCCTCCACCGAACCACGGCCACAGGTCACGGAAACCTTGCATAGGCGCAATAGCAAATCATAATTACGAGCTATGACGAGTGCTACCTCCGGCGAAAAGCGTCCTCTACATCTGTTTCTCATCCTCATAATAATTCACGGCATCTTCAACGCCTCGTTGCAAAAAAGCCCGTGCAACAACCGACACGCTCACGCCATTAACTCGGGCAACCTCCTCCAAGTGCTGGTAAACGTACGGTGTCACACGGACACATATTTTAATTTTATTTTCCGGGCGAACCAAAGCGATATTCGCCGCAGTTCTACAAGATTTTTTTTGAGGCATTGTATTTATCCGAATTAATCACTACCTTTGTAATGGGTTCAGGGTGATCTTTCGGGATCGCCTCTTTTTTATTTCCACAAAATCAGATCTTCATTTTCCGGCAATTCATATCTTTTACAGTTCAAAATTTCGGTGCATCTTTGGTTTCCCGCCTCAACGTCCATATCGCCCGGTCTATGGCATCTCCGATAATCGTGGGGTTCGGCTGTTTTCCCCGGCCGCCCCGCCGCCATTTCTGAAAATGATGCAGGATGCGGACAGCCTGAACCTCGTCCGGCTTGTCGTCCTGAAAACTGCACATTTCCCCGCAATGCTGTATATTCCGGGTAATGATACATTGCCCGTAGCCGTCTATGCCTTCATTCTTCAGAAAAGCACACTCGCCGCACTTACAGTACTTTTTCATCTTTCTCCAGTTCTTCGATCAGGGCGTCGGCGAATGCGCAAGCCTTATCTGCAACCCCATCTTCGGCGATAGAGGCATCCATATCCAATGCAGACACAATCCCTTGCATTGCCTGCCCGGCATACACCCGCCGCCAGTACTCGCGGTCAGTATTTAAGTTTTGCTTAATAGTTGGATCGACTATTTCGCGCTTGTCCTCAATATAATACTCTCCCCTCTCCAGCTTCTCCAGATAGTCGTCGTCTCGCATCATCAGGTCTCTATCATCTGTGGTCGAACAAAACCTACGACCATCGGTCGTATATGATTCCACAAACTCACTCCCGTCGTTATTTCTGCATAGCCCTACAATAGGATATAGGGAATCAATACGGTCGAAGTATATAATGCGAACGTCCATTACACACTTTGTGCACACCGCCGCACCTCGCTTGGCGGCCTCCAAATCGAAATTCTTCATGCTCTATTCTGTTTTTAAGTTTCTCATAACGGCTTATACATCCACACGAAGGCCGGGTCATCATAATCGGCATAATCTTTATATCCACGGCGTTTATACCAATCGTGCATCCATGCAGACTTATCGGCCCATAAAGCGCATGAATCACAGCCTAACCCACGAGCAATATTCTCCAACGTGGTCAATAGTTCATTTCCATAGCCTTTTCGTCGTTCACTCGGGTCTACCTCCACGTTTTTGAACGCGACGACGGATTGTCCTCTATGTCGGTATATGACCGCTTTACAGCAACCGTGCAGGGCTACGTGCAATTCCAAGTCAAGCATGTTTTTCATCCTTTGCAATTTTCACATTCTCGTCCGACCCGATGATCCCCCGGCGGCGCAGGCGCTTGATGAAGTTCTTCATGTTCAACGCCTGTTCGTAGTAGCAGTCCTTTTCGACCTTCACGTCCGATTTGACATGGTGAATAACCGTATCCGTATCAGGATCGTATTGGCGTGTTATCTCGGTTCGCATTTCGGCTTTCGAAGCCTCCCGCGTAGTCGCATTGAACTTGTAAAGAGTGTGGCCGGGGACCTTCGTCAGCCGACCGATCAGTTTATATTCGTTCTGTTTCTTCTCGACGGCTTCGATCTGCGCCTTGCAAATCTTCTCGTTCGTGAGGCCGCCATGTGGGGTTAGAATATCCATAGCTCTATTCGTGAATCTCGCGCCAGCCGATGACTTGCTCATCCGATATTTCCCATTCTTCGGAATCGGCGTACCACCACCCCTCGTCACCCCGGTCTGCTAACGCATAACCTCTTCCGAAGTTGAGTTTTACTAACACAACCTTTTCAATAGGCGGCAACTCCTCTTTCGGGTCATGCCAACGGGTCAACTCCTCACGCTCGGATTTTGCCCCAGCAAGATATGCCTGTATCAAATCCTCGCAGTAAATATCCTGTTCGTCGCTTGTGTCCATGTACAGCGACATTCCATTCCGGGCATACTCCCGGGCTTTCTCAAGCGTTCCCATGTTTCAAGTTCTTTAAAGTCTTTCAAACTGTTTAAAGTTTTTTCGCATACTTGGCAAGAAAACGGCCGGCTCGATGGTAGCCTGTATCAACTTTGAGCGTCGCATCGCAACCCACGCGGCCATATCCCCAAACAGTTCCGTGGGTCCATCCCGATTTTGATTCCACAAGGCTACCAATCGGAAAATCTTTTTTGACCTGCTCCAAATTTTCAGCATACACCTGATCCTCGTATATTTCGACGATCTTTTTGGCGGCGCAATATTGCTCTTTCGTTATCATATTTATTTCAGTTTTGCGAGATTTTGCGAGAATCTCGCTATTTCACCAAATCCACTTTTTATCGCCGAAACACTTTCGAATAACGTTATCTCTGTCATCATCGGACGACATCCTCCATTTCCATCTGTCAACAATGATATTCCCGACATATTCTCCCGTATTCTTATAAACCGACACAACTATATCGTTGCTGCCAGCTAAAGGTTCTGTAATATAGTAAGCCATCTCATTGCTATTTTACAAGTTCGAATTCGTACACCACGACCCACGGATTCGATGCCCACGTTCCGCGACCGGAAACCTTGTCGATCAGCGCGGCGAAAGCCTCACGATGATTGTCAAAATAAAACCCTTCTTCCCGGTGCACATCCTCGAAATAAAACTTGTTGATTTTGGGAATATACCTGACGCCCTCCTTCAGGCAATCGGCATCCTGAATATCCTGCAACCGCTCGCACTTGATTCCGGTGATGCGGATTCGGTGAGGCATCAAATCTGCTCTGACAAACATTTTATTGTCCCATCCAGCACCTTCTGGAATTGGCCTCGTATTGTCTAAAATATTGTAGAATGAACTGTAATTTTGCGCCACGGAAACGATCTCGCCGACCTTGTAGCGGGTATACTTCGAGAGCCTGACATCAATAAAATCCCCGTATTCGTTTTCATAAACCAAGGTGTTGCCCCTCGTGTCCCACGTAAGGCCGAAAAATTCATCAGGAATCAGCCGCCTCGTCATAGTCTTTCGGCCCTCGATCACCGCCTGCGTCAAGCCGTAGCGGTCGTTAAAGTTTATCTTCTGCATAGCTCTGCTGTTTTATAAGTTTCTCTTTCAGATTCCAAACCCGCATACACCCGAGCCGGGCCGCGGTGAGCTGTTCTTCGAGGAATAATTTACGGCCGCCCCGATACGAAACGCCTCCGTCATAATGTCTGATATTACCCTCTTCGGACACGCACAGCACCGACGGGCGCCCTGCGCCATACTTCTCCTGCAAGAACTCCACAACCCGCTCGCAGATTGATTCCGGGACACAGTAGTGAAAGTGATAGACGCGCGGGTCGTCGTGTTCATGCCCTTTCCTGAAGTCAGCCTTGAAATCGGCCCACGACCGTTTGATCTCCACCTCGGTCAAATACCCCGACTTGGTGATTATCACCAAATCAGCCTCGTAATTGAGCAGCCCCCACGAAAGGTTCGGGATGAATATATCCTGCCGTTTGTTCCAAATCCCGCTATTGCGTAATGCGATCTGAATCTCATCGACTGTCAGTTTCGTGTCCATTATTCCTCTGTCTCTTAAAGTGTTCGATAATCTCTGCGACCGTGGCCTTACGCGGCGTCTTGCCATACAACATAATCCATCCAACGATATTAGCCTTCTTAAAACTGCACTTCTCAAAACGGCCCGACTCATCAATAAACCACTGATCCAGGTCGTTCTCATCGTTCATCGCCACCATCGCCTTGAACAGCTCGATGTTTTCGCCACAATCAATAAGACCATAAGATACAAGCCCAACGGACGTATTACATGATACCACATCGGCACAACCATCATCCAGACCGGCGGCTACAATCGAATTAGTCTTATCAATTCGATACCTGCCCGCATATTTTATGGCAAACATCCATCTAAGTAACTTGGCTCGCTCCTCCACATCCTCGACTCGGACAAAGCACGGGGTGAATTTCATCCTATTCTTGTCGTTTTAGATTATTTATCCTGTTGATCTCTGCGGCGATAGCCTCGACGGTCTTGCCCCGGCCTCGGCCATTACGACGCACTCGCTTTATCTTCTGAAACCGACGAATAACTCCAGTAGGTTGAAGGTATTCGTCAAGACCCGAATAGGCGACAACCTCATTGAGCCATTCCTTTACGTCGAACCCATCCGGCGGTCCTTGCCAAATACCATCAATCAAAAAGTTTTTCATTCCTCGTTCAGTTTTCGGATGAATTCATTTAAATCTGCGCACTGCGTTTGATCGCATTTTCTGTCGGCCCCCAAGCAACCGTCCTGATATTTGCAAGACGCCTTGAACGCTTTAATCGCTTTCTCCCGCATCCGCTCCTCGGCCTCCTGCTCGGCGATTTCGATCGCATATTGGGCCACATCTACTCTCACAGCATAATACGGCAGGTCAAATTCTTCGTCCTCAAAACCCACCTCTACTTTCCAGCTGCCGTCATACAGTTCTTCTTCTGCTTTTTGGCTTTTCATTTTCTCTTTCCTTTTAGCTCCGCAACGCGGCGGAGAATATGATTTCTCATCGCTTCATTGACAAATTTTAATGCTCCGAAATAGCCCTTACACTCGGCAAGCATTAAAATCATATCATCCGGAAACTCTTTGCGTGCTTTACGCCGCAGTCGTTTCAGTAGGCGTGTTTTCATCCTTCAATCAATTTTGCATGAAAACCATCAATCTCATACTTGCGGCCGCATTTATCGCAGGTAATCGCTCCACCCTCATAATCCGGGCTTTCCAATTCTTCCCAATCGTCAGTATAATTCGTGTTTCTCTCTTTAATCTTATTCCCGCAAATGCACGAGAACTCACAGACGACCTTGTATTCAATGTCTTCCGTATAAATCTCCACATCCAGCTTGCCAGCCTTGGCGGCCTTCTCTGCTTTTTCGGCCTCTTGCTCAAATTCCCGCAAGAGGGCTATTTGTTCCGAATTGCCTATTTCAGGCTTCTCCTCAACATCCCCGCGCATAAATTTGCCATTCACGAGGCGCAACGGCATTTTTACTTCATGTCTCATAACTCCAACCCATAACCGTTAGCCATAAGCCATATAATAGCATGGACCATATTATCCAAAACAGAATCCTCCCCACGCCAGTACGCCAAGTTACCGCTATGACCATCGTAACCAATGACCGGCTTCTCATCATTCGCATATCGAATGATAAGACGGCACCATCCCTTTTCGTCACTCCATACGAATTTCGGCATTATCTCCAGCAGATCCACGACCGTAAAGGCGGGAGTGCTAACCCCACTATCAATACATTCTTTAGAGGCTCTATAATGCGGTAAAACCGATAGATGCCATTCATTACTACACGACGTCCACACCATGCTCGCCTTCTCCGCCGGAACACCCAGTTCCAGCAAGCGGCGCGACTGTTCAATGCTTGTTACCTGATCTTTCATCTCTTGTAATTTTTAAATTCAACACTCTTAAAAATAGCCCTGTGATTGCACCAACGAGCCAATCGTTTCTGCTCATTCGTCGGTTTGATGTTGTTATCGAAATCCCGGTAAGGTTGCGCAAATGGGAGTACGCCCAATTTGCGCAGGGCGTTTATTCGTCCTAATGATTCCTCGACATCTTGTATCAGGCAGTAGACGAAAATGCGATATGGCTTGATTCCTCGGCGCCCCAACTCTTTGACACACTTTGTAACCGCCTCCAGTTGGGACATCCGGTCGCAGGCGAATCGTATTTGGCTTATCCATTTCACCCGAGCGAGCAGGTCGAGGATGTAGGGATTATCGCACGCCCTCCGGGCATCCAGCCCTTGATTGAAATCGACTGCGATCCCCATGCGGACAATCTCCTCGATCTGTTCCAATCCGAACTCCGACGCCAGCACGTTGTTGTCGAGCAACACGGCCAGACGCTTGTCGCCGAGGAACTCCCGGAGCGGGGACGCTGGCCGGATGGCTCCCTCCTTGTGCGGAACGATGCACCACGGGCAGCGGTTCGGGCAGCCGCGGGTCAGGAAACCGTAGGCTTCGTTCACTCCGTACAGCGAATAATCCGGGCAAATATGCTCGATCTCCTCGGGCAGTATCGTCGTATAGTCCCGGAATCCCGTTCCGCCCCGGATTACCTCGCAATGGTAGATGTCCGGACAATCGGCCGTGAAGGTGAAGACCTTCGACATGTAAACCCGGTCGTAGCGCCCGAACATCGGGTCTGCGAACTCCACTCGGTCGCCCTGCGCCTTATGCCACGCCGATATTTTCATCAGCGCGAGATTCGGGAAATTGTGCCCGTCTATGTCAACCAAACCTATTCGCATGGTTCTCGTACTTATTTATCGTTTCGAATATCTGCAAGGCCACCTGCGGTACTATGGCGTTGCCGTAGGCTTTGATGGATTCCCGGCACCACGCAGAAAAGGAGAGACCAGCCAGCTCGCCGGGAAACCCATCATTTCGGCTACATACAGGGGATTCAGTCGGGAAGTCGTCCCAGCCTGGTATTCCTCGATTTGCATTGCCATTCTGGGCAATCCGCTCTTGCGTTTGACTTGGCTGGCCGGGAGGCTGGAATTCGTGGCATCGTTGACCGTAGGTGTCGGCAACAGGCCCATCTTGGCCGAAAGGGCCAATGTCGGACGTTCCGCAGCTCCCGGAGACAGGCTCCGGTTGATACGCCCCGACCCGGCGTCTATCGCAGTCGGCGTCGGCAGCAACTCCAACGGCATGAAAACCGTCTTGCCCTTCTCGCATTGTTTCAACCCCTGCGTCTGTACGGTGGGCAACAAACCAGCATCTGTCCCGTCGGTGGGGAGCGCCGACACCGCAAGCCGGTATAATGTACGGCTGCACTTCGTATCCTGCCGCTTCCAGGTCAGAACACACCGTGTCGAGGACCATTCCTTCCGACCAGTTAACAATTCCGTAAACGTTTTCGCCAACGACCCAGTGGGGTCGAACAGTCCGAATAACCCGCAGCATTTCCGGCCAGAGGTAGCGGTCGTCCTCCGTGCCCTTGCGCTTGCCTGCGAGACTGAACGGCTGGCAGGGGAAACCGCCTGTGAGCACGTCGATGCGGTCTCGCCAAACGGCAAAGTCTGCTGTTCGTATGTCTCCGTATTGTTCTGCATCTGGAAAATGGTATTTGAGGATTTTTCGACAAAAAGGATCTATCTCGCAGTTGAAGGCGTTCGTCCATCCCGCCCACTCGGCAGCCAGATCGAAACCGCCGATACCGCTGAAAAGGGAGGCGTGGGTCATGTCAGAATAATTTTTGCTGTATCCTCGACAACACGAATTTTTCGGCATCGTGGCAGAAAGACTTCTTGATCTCGAAACCATAGGCTCGCCGACCGCATTGGGCCGCAGCCAGCAAGGTAGTTCCGCTTCCGGCACAGGGATCGATAACCACGTCGCCCTTGTCGGTAAAAATCTCGATCAATCGTTCCAAAAGCGGCACGGGTTTCTGCGTCGGGTGGATTTTCGGGGTGTCCGTATCGCGTACCCAGTCGAAGCAGTTGAAGATCATCCGGCCCTCGTTGTTGAATTTCGGCAAGCGATCCCGGTAAAGAATCAGACCGTATTCGCAGTTGCCCACGATTTTCATATTGGCCTTGAGAACCTGAGCCGAGAAGGATTTGCGGAATACGAGCGGAATATACTTTTTCAGACCGTAACGCCCAGCCAGCTCAATGTAGTAGTGTATCTGCTCGAACGGGCAAAATAGGATCATGCAAGCCGCCCCACACGTCCGTTTACCCTTTCCTTCCGTCGGTTGCGGGTCTTTTACGGGCCTGTCCTTTCGGAGCATCTGCGAACAGAAGTGCATGAACTCTGCCGGACGGAAGTTCTTGTCTGTGTCGAAAAACTGCTTTCCGGCAAGATCGCTTTCTCCCTTCGAGTTATCTCCGTCCACGTACCATGCTGGATTGCTGGCATAGGCATTCGCTCCCAGGTTATACGGCACGTCGGCGATGATAAGCTGCGCCTTTGGAATACCGTACGACTTGAAATTCTGGAAATGATCGTTATACAGTTTGATGACTTTCATTATTTTTTTCATCAATACTCCACGGCCGCCCGGCGGTCGATGAAGAAGTGGATACCCGGAGCGCATTCGTTCCAGCGGTCATCGTCGAAGTCGGAGACCTCGACGGTAGCGCCGACCGTATACACGAAGTTCTCATCATGGTTCGAATGAATTGTGTCGATGTCGGCTTTGGTTCCATCCATATTCTGAATCTCCACCACATAAGCTTTGTCACAGCAACATTTTTCGCCTCCGGCAGAGTTGCGGCGGGCATCCTCCG